>Ga0307513_10005169_pt1 | contig 17286 bp, 13 predicted proteins | sample 15_EM_MG_FD_202174 | JGI IMG/M metagenome (GOLD analysis project Ga0307513, IMG submission 202174) | Populus trichocarpa ectomycorrhiza microbial communities from riparian zone in the Pacific Northwest, United States - 15_EM | ecosystem: Host-associated > Plants > Roots > Unclassified | place... | reverse complement strand
GGCAGATTCCGCAACCTGAGAGACACCTGCAGTCCCCGCCCGTCCGTCCCGGGCAGTCTTCCGGACGGACGCCAAGATACCCGTCCGTCCCGGGCGTCCTTTCAGGTACGCCGTCCGTCCCGTCCGGACCGAAGACGGACGGACTGCACGCTTGGGTTCACTGAATTAGTCAGGGAACTGCATTGAACTAATAAATGTATAGATAGGAAAGCTCATGTTAGAGAGAGGGTCTGCTACTGACAGGATTGACTATCCTGGATGCTTGATTGAGAGTTCTTTGAACATTTTTGGAAGGGTTGCTCTAGGAGTGAGTCATGCAAATGGAGACGGGGGACTAAACACTGTTAACGAAGATGGATCAGGGCAGTCGTCAAATTATTGCCAGTGGCAACCTTAGAATTACTTCTCCCCCGGTCCGTTTGCTCTATCATAAAACGAAACACTAATCACCAACCCCCTTCCTCTCCGCCACCCTTAGAAGCAGTAATTATTATGTGGTGCACAAAACGTCAACACGATGTAGTTTGGAAACCTGCTCCAAGATTGCGAGACCGGTATATTCCAATCGGATCACTCGGCGGGACAAGGGGAAGAGAGAGTGGTAGTGGGTGGGGGAGGTGTTGCTGCCGCTAATTATGCGTGGGGGGGGTAATCCTAGAGGGAGGTGGGTGTGCGGAGAGCGTATATTACCTGTATTGTACTAAAATTACCTTAGCTAGCCACAGCAGGTACGGCTTCAACACAACACGAAGGGTACTCGGATAGGACATATGGTGCCAACCACGTGAGATGTGCGAGCGAGTGAGTGAGTCAGAACAAGCTCCACTCATAGAACCTCGAGGAGGACTCCCTCCACAGGCTGGGAAGAATCCTCACTCCCGGTTTCTTTCACCCCTTCAATAGATTTTCTCTACTCTCCCAGATGATTTTTTATCCGCCCCAGTCTATGACATTGATTTCCCACCCCTTTTCATAGTCTCTCACAAACGCAATCAACAGCCAAGCGAAATGAAGTGGAGTGGAGTGGAGAATCTACTCGGGTAGGGACGAAAAAATCGGTAGCATGATCTCGTAGTGAAGGAAGTAGAGAGTGAAGCGGTTTGGAAAAAGGTGGGATCGGCAGACGCTAGGAAGCCGGATGGTGATTCAAGGAAGATAATGCCCCACTTTGCTATACCGTAAACTTTACAAGTACCATTTGCTCCACAGCCGGCCATGTTGTGTTCTGAGCAGCCATTATCCTAATATCTACCTGAGTTGTGCAACAGCCCGGTTTTAAGATATTTCGCAAGCTAATCGCTCTTCACCCCACCGCTACATAGATCATCCCCCTATTCCTCGTTTGCCACCATAACCTTTGCGATTTTTTCGTCTCTACCCGAGTACAGTACTGTCCCTCTCATACCCTTAAATAAATACATTACCCGAGGTTTAAGATCTGAAATCGCTTGCATGGGTATTTGCTAAGAGATATGTTATTATACCCGCAACCACATTGTTTGGGCGGGGGGGGTTTTGGGGTATGATATCGTATCGTGCTTCTGGGAGGGGCTTCTCACAAGAATCCTAGCTGCGAATTGGAGCCCGGGGTCGCTTAATTTCTTCGTTGTTAGCTAATGGCTGGTTGGGTGGACGGGCAGCTAAGCAGAAAGAAGGGCGAGACGGCGGTTACCATATTAGATTTTGATTTGGTCATGAAGAGAGAAGCCCAATAGAGGGGGCCAATTAGACAAGCTATGCACATATTGACTTTACACAAAACCTTTCATGGTCCCTCACGTCTTCGTTTAGCCTTTCGCTCTTCTCACACAGCTCCTTCAAAATTTCCCCCAAGACCTTATTCCCTTCTCCCTTTTCTTGTTTTGTTCTCTCACACTATTCCCCTAATCTTCCACAATCCTTAAGAGTCCTGCCACCGCCTTTGGTTTCCCAATCATCACTGAGCAACACTGATACATCCCAACTTCTAGAAAACATTAATCTCTTACATCCGGCTTCCCCTAGTTCCACTTCCTAAAACATTCTGTTGGAAATAACAGGTTAATGGTCCGACTTGGTGCGGGATCCGCCCGCACTTTAGGGCAGACATAGTATACGTACCCACTAGTGGAAGGGCGCGCAAGGTATGAAAATGTTTTCACCTTCGTTTTGCTTTCCTTCTTGTTCTCTCTCGCTTCTCACTTTTCTTCCTATGCACAACTTTCCTCAAGTCTTTCCTTTCAATTGGCTAATCACAGCCAACCACGATTTTCATCTCCGCTTGATAAAAGTCTTGTGTCTCCACATAAGCTGTTCGATCCTGCCGCATAAAACCGTCACGGTCTATCATTACCTTCGCAGCGATTATTTTCAACACTGACTGTTGGAAATTCTAAAATACTCGAGCTCTATACTGAAGACTTGGTAAACCAAAAGCCATAGAGAACTTCATTCTATCTGAGGAAGCCGGAGGACCGACTAGTTTTGCTGCGCAACAGGACCTGGGTAAGGGGTTAAAGTTTGCCTGGTAGGCGATTGGGGTTGCATCTTAGGAAAGATGGGGTCAGGGTTCTGGAAAGCCACTGGCAAGTGTTTAAGGCCCTGCTTGGCATGTACCAATAAAAGTATATCGCAATAAAAGTTGAAAATAGCATATATGCCAATAAAAACATTCAGTGTTGAAAAAATATATCAGTGTTTGGCAACACTTTTATAATTTCAATAAGAAATAAATTATTATTACCCTCCTCGATGGATTAGGGCAAAAGTGCAAAAATTAATATGTATAAAAAATAATTAGGAAGAATATTATTCTCAGGAGTAGATTGAAAATACAAGTTGAAACAAGTTAGCTTCAACAAAATGATATGATAATTATTATTGCTAAGAGTATAGTTTCCTGAAAATAGTTGAAAATGTATTTTATTGAGATTTTAACAATGAAGGACAATTCTTATTAAACTGTAAGCATTATAAGTTCTTTGTGGAATAATATGAGGCTATTTTTTATTACAAGTTTAACATATAGGAATATAAATCATATCTTATGATGTGATGCCTTGCCCTACAATAAATATATACAATAAAAAATTATAAACACAATAAAAAAATATCATAGTGTTGTGCACGAGCTGAGCGGGCTCGAGCCCTTTGACCCCGGGGGGCCTCGAGCCCAGTGGACTTGAGTCTCTTGGCGGCTCGAACAGGGGTCCACCAGCCGACTTGAGTCTGATGCTATATACAATTGTTGGTTGTTTTGAATGATAATGGTAGTGGGTACTGGATGTTTTTTTTTTTGGTATCCGGAATCTTGGCACTGGTTTGTATGGGTTCTGGTGCCAAGCTGTCCAGATACTAAAAAAAGCATCTAGTTGAGGTGGCCACACTACGGAGGTACAGCCTATAAGTTTTGTAGGTTACACAGGGGGTGAGGGTGGCAGTCCTCGTTTGTGGAACCTACAAAACTTACACGCTGTACCTCCGTAGACTCAAGCCTCTTGGCGGCTTGAGCCGGCTCGTGAATAATACTATACTCTTGTGCTAAGGAATCCACCTTATTTCGTAGCCTAGGCATTACTCTGAAAAATATTACAATCGCCCCTCACTGCCACGAATGGCCAAAATCGGGGAAAGAGCTAAGGAATCTGTCCCGGATAGCCGAATTATTGGTGATAGAGAGTGAGGTTTTTGTTTAAATTAATTTGGAATTCCGGGAATTGCATCCGGGACAGCGGGGAATCCAACAGAGTGAAAGCTGGGACAGCGAGGTACGATTATACTAGTACCAGGGAAGAAGTATTTGAAAATACCAGCTTCAAGCTTGAATCGGGACTCAGACAACGGCAGGGGTTTTACTATGTATTCTTTAATCCCTGTTTCCAGGAAATTCCTGCCTGGACGAGTACAGGATATATTATATATCGGTTTCATGATGTAGTTGGTTATCACACCAGTTTAACACACTGAGGACCTCTTCTCCACCTTCCCTTCTTCAATTGCAAGCAATAGCGAACACTATCAGGTGTCCAACTTCCAGCTTCCAATAAAACCAACCTAACCAGAAAGACATTGCACAGACTCTCCATACCCTTTGCGTCTCCCGCTTCCCCTCCCAAGTGTAACACTCCTATACTCGTACCTAAATCTAAACTCCAGGCTTTACTAACTAACTTCACAATCCCCCACACCCTAAACCTTTACAACACTGGTGAGAGAAACAGACTTCATGAGGGTATGGGGCTGTCTCTAAAAATCACCAGTAGTGTAAGGTTTGCTACTGAAAACAGCCATATTCAGGGCCCCCCAACCGCTAATCGAGTGCACTGCTGCAACAACATCCAGCGCCGGAGAAGGTAGTTGAGAATGTCCGCAAGCATAACAAAAAGAATTGTTATTCTGTTGCGGATATCCTTGGTCTATCATGGTCTTTACTAATGCACTAAGCAAAGGACCGATCCCCGCCGATATTTTTTTGGTTCACGATTACCATTCATCAATATAAGGCGACTGATAATAGTTTAGTTGGAGGTTCACTACAAACGGTTAAGCCGGATGCACAGCTAGGAGAAGATTCCCAATTGAAGGTCATTTCTAGTGGCGCCCATGGGGATAGTACTAACCAGATTAAAGAGCGGTCAAATCAGCGCGTGCCGGCCAGCAGCCACCATCCAGGGAGCGATACTGCAATCACGACAAATCACTCAGCTCCAGAAATTAGAGCCCCATACCGGCGATGTATCTGGGAGATGAGGAAAAGGGCTGAAAAGCGTGCTGAACTGAATATGGAGATCGGGCTTGAGCTACCGGAAAAACTGGCAAGAACCACCACCGCGCTAGTAGTCGAAATAAGGAGCGGCTGACCTGAAACTTACGATTGCATCAAAATATGCGCCCTGAAGGGCCTAGTTCTGGCCACAAAGGGTTAGCCTATGGCGTCTCATTGCGATTTCCAGACTAAACATGGGGGAAAATCTTATTTGGACGTACTAGCGCTGTGGCGGTTCTTGCCAGTTTTTGCGGTATTGGTAGTCCCAGTTGCTGCACAGAGGATGTGGAAATGAGGATTTGGAAACTAAAGATAGAGAGAAACGGCGATGATAAGGCCAAAGCTACAGTTAGCTAGCCAGTCAAATCAAGTTGGAAGGGCTTTAAAGCAAGTACTGGTACTATGGCCGGCTGTTGGGAACAGGTCGGAAAAAATGTAAGTATTTCCTGGCTTGTGATGTTGATAATGGCCAAATCGAATAAGGCTTAATGTGTTCTGATCTGGGATGCGATATCCCAGAGAAGGAATCAGTGCATCTTGAATGCGATTATTGTTCTCATAAGTAGCTTAGAACCTCGCTATTTCCAGCCATTTTTGGCCACTCCGAACGTAACTAGCATAACCAATGTAATATTAAGTATTGGTTGGTAATTGTCGTGGGACCTCCCACTACACTCATGGTATGCGGTAAGCTGAAGAGAGAAATGTAAGAATTGTGATCCAATTGGCATCAACAGAGTTTATAGCATTATATATGTGAATGGTGTCTGCCCTATTCATCAATGTTTGCCACACACCCCTCCTCGAACCTTTATAACCTGATTCTGAGATATCCTTCATTTTTACTATGAAGGTCTGATACGGAAGGTGGCTCAAAATTGGTCAGGAAAATGGTGGAAATAATTAATTTATAGATAGCCGACCTCATGGTCAGTGTGGGCCAGTAACTATCAACCCAGTTACAGAGAGGATTGACCATGCCGAGTCCTTGATGAGGAGTTCTTTCAATATTTTTGGAAGGGCAGTTTCAGGCGTGAGTTATGCAACTGCAGGGGCAGAACTAAACACTATTAACGAGGATAAATCAGAACATTTGTCAAATTATTGCAAGATAGACAGGGAGAGAGGGCGAAAACGAGGAAACAAGAGAGAGAAGAAGCGTGAAGAGGAACAGTCGGAGCACGAAGCCGATCAGAAGACAATATAGGACAATGCACACCCCAGAGGATGAGGGAAATCGCCAGCCAAGTCATCAGTGCCTACTTGGTGGGAATGTTGAAATGCTTTCGGGCTTCTCTTAAGTTTTAGTTTTCCTCGTAGGTATGGAACTATGGGCCAATTAGAGACTTTTTAATATATGTGCTTATGTTGGAGCGCCCCCTGCATTGCAACCACCTTCCCCTCGTCCTCTGGTTACTAAGCAACTGGAAGGACATGTCTTGCCCTGCCTTCTGCATTCTCCACTGTTCCCACTGATAGAAATGAGGGAGGAAAATTGATTGATATTGTTCAAATTTTGGTATTTTGATGGAACAATAATGGAACATCACGTGAAGCTGAAGAGAAACATATGAAAAACAAGATGAATGTCACAAATTGTGACTAAGCAAGGCAGATTTTATATGAGAAATACTAAGGAGTCATGTGATGAATTTGACAATATGACTCATTACGAGTCTGAGAAGTTATGTAATGTCAGGTGATGAGTCACCAGGGTTAGGGTCATGACAATGCCTGTAAAAGGGAGGTTTTTGGACCTGAAATATAGGCCACAAACCATCTCTCCTACACCTCCGGCGATTGAAATCTCAACACCACGGGAAATCATCGTGACTTCCCCCCACCCACCTCTCTTCTCCCATGATGGCTACTGCCTAGAGATTGACGTTAAGCCATCTTCCCTCCTGTTCTGAGGCCTCAGCCTCCCCTTCTTGGGGTTCTTGTTCCTGCTCATCGTTGACTCTAGCTCATGATGTTTGGTTCTCCCCTTTACCCCGCACTTGCTTTGCACCTCGCTTAGAATTTTGCCTGGTCGGAAACCTTCTCGCTTTGCTCACAGTCGGCATTACGGTGTCGGACTCTCGGTTAAAGTAGGCCTCGGCATGCTGGGCATGTACCTCTGATGGGGAAAGCCTCGGTTAGTAACATCACGGTCCTGCTCGGTTTCGTCGTCGTCCCAAAAGCCCTTGCTATGGGCCGTTTGTTGGTTGTGTCTACCCCGTTCGCGATCCTTCCTCTCTCCCTCTCCCGGTTCTGTCCGCTGGTACCGTACTACTACAATCTTCTCCCTGGCTGGCACCCTACTGCTCATCACCGGCTGGCACCCTACTGCTCCTCGTTGGCTGGCATCTTCTCTGCCCGGTGGCTCCACTTGCCTCTCTATCCTCCCCGATCCTCGTTCTCCTCCTCAGTTACGCCCAGTCATAGTATTGCACTGCCTCCGTGGCTATCGCCAACGCCTTGGGGCGACCGATGTAACTACCAGCGCAGCCTTTGTCTTCGGTTCGATGTCGGCCCACTGTTTCGGTGGTTTTCTTTTATGCGCGGTCACTATCCTCTCCTTCAGGCCTGCGTTTCGAGGCCTTAGCGAAACTTTCTTTTGTTCTGGGGAGCCTGAGGAAGGGTTTGGGTCTCTCTACCTGTCCGGTTCTATGAATTGTTTCCTTATGTGTCTGGGGTATTAGTATCTTAGGTGCTAGGGGATGGGGGCTTTTTCCATGGTTTCGTGGTGTTTGATTATTCCCATGAAGAGGTGAAGCGGGTGGTTGTTATGACTTATAGGTTTTTTTCTCTGCATAGCTCGCACTGCATAAGGCTTTTTGTACCTAAAACAAATAACCCATAATATCAAAAACAAAATAAGACCTGAAATATAGGCCACGAACCATCTCTCCTCCACCTCCGGCGATTGAAATCTCAATACCACGGGGAATTATCGTCACTTTCCCCCACCCACCTCTCTTCTCCCACAATGGCTACTGCCTAGGAGTTGACGTTGAGGCTATCTTCCCTCCGCTTCTCAGTCCTGTTGGCCTGCCCTCTGTGGGGTTCTCGTTCCGGTTCATCGTTGACACACTCATGGAGTTCGGTTCTCCCCCTTACCCCGTACTTGCTTTACACCTCGCTTAGAATTTTGCGCAGTCGGAAAGCTTCTCGCTTCGCTCATGGTCGCCGTTACGGTGTCGGACTCTCAGTCAAAGTAGGCCTTGGCTTGCTGGGCCTGTACCTTTGATGAGGTAACCCTCGGTTAGTAACATCACGGTCCTGCTCGGTTTCGTCGTCATCCCGAAAGCCCTTGCTATGGCTCGTTTGTCGGTTGCGGCTGGCCCCTTCACGATCCTTCCTCCACCCCACTCCCGGTTCCCTCCACTTGCACCGTACTGCTACACTCCTCTCCCTGCCTGGCACCCTACTGGCCCCCTCGGCTGGCACCCTACTGCCATTCACCTGCTGGCACCATACTGCTCTTCATTATTGGCTGGCATCCCCTCTGCCCAGTGGCTCCGCTCGCGACTCTACCCTCCCCGATCGTTGGATTTCCTCGGTTACACCCTGTCATGGTATTGCACTGCCTCTGTGACCTTCGCCAACGCCTTGGATGGATGTAATTCACACACGCAACCGTTAATGGTTAATTGTGGGCGCACTCCGTGGTTTTCTCACGTTCCGGTCTCTCTACCCTTCTCCGTGAGCCCCAGTGGGGCTTTTGGGAAAAATTCCTTTGTTTAGGGGAGCCTGCCGAAGGGGTTTGGGTCTCTCTCCTGTACGTTTCAATGAATTGTTTCCTTATGTGTCTGGGGTATTAGTATCTTAGGTGCTAGGTGAGGGGGACTTTTCCTATAGTTTCGGGGGGCCTGATTTTTTCCCATGAGGAGGTGAAGTGGGCAGTTGGATATCTGGATTTATACATTTTGTTCTCTTCATAGCTCACACTGCATAAGGCTTTTTGTAACTGAAACAATGAAAGCATGATTACAAAAAAAAAAAAAGAAAAAAAAAAGACCTGAAATATAGGCATGAAGCATCTCCTCTACACCTCCGGCAATTGAAATCTCAACACTTTGGGAAATCATGATCATCTTCCCCCACCCCTTTCTAGTGTTCGTTACGAGGACGCGGGATGGGTTTTCACTCGCGAGGTGCCATCCTGACACAGGGCGGCGCGGGTATTTTTCGAGTAATCCACGCCTAGCCCATGCCCAGGGCACATCTGAACTTATTCCCTGACTGGAGCCCAGCTTGTTGCAACCCATTTGTAACGACAATGCATGTGGAGTATGGGTAGGGCGGCGACGCAGCTGGAATAGTGGCAGGGAATGCGGAAAAACACACCCCGCCCTAGGCTGTTAAGGGGGACACATCAGCAAAAAGCCATCCTGCCTCAGATATGGTGGAGTTGCGTCCTAACTCTCGTAGTGTGGACTTCGGGGCCTGTGTTTCTTCTGCGTCCTGTACTCAGACACCACATCTGATTGCCACTGACATATCTGGACACCCTTCTTAGTACCGGGTTCTATCTAGACACATGCAACTAAGCAACCCTGCCTCCCATGCATCTAGACCTTAACCTCAACACCATCATAGATCAGGATTTACCACTACCCCTGAGTACCCTCCTAGTCTTCTTGAAGTCTGAGGCCCAGCCCTACGGTGACAAAGCGGTATTTCTTGGCACAGAACATGTAGGTTGTGTTGGCGCCAGGTGAGAAAGCCATTGTACCCTTAATCTTAAATTTTCGCTAAATATCCTGGGGCCGAGTCACACTGGCAGGCTCTACTGTCTGGTGGATTCTCGACACTTACCCTCAAACTCGACACAACGCGACACACTCTTTTGATTACAATACTCAGGCTCAACATCTACACTCCGGGGCCATGGCCTCAACACTCCACCACAGCCACACAATCAATCCTGAATCTGAGACCTGGAGGTTCCTGGCCTCAATACCAGCAATCCAGCGGTATAAGATTGAGGCCCAGATGTAACGACACAATAGATAGGTAGCTACAGTGGACTAAACTCAAGCCCATATAGTATACCAAGAGGTAACCAGATTGAGGATAGACCAGTATACTTAGTATATTAAAGGTAGACATGAGTTGGTACAAGTGTCTACAAAGTGACTTGGTGACATTGGGTTAGACAGGGTAACCGAGGTAGGCCAAAGTTACCCGGCTAGGCAGGGTAACTGTTGGAGGACATGTTCGCGCAAAGTTAAGCAGACATAGTAAACGTTGCACGGGTCTCCAAAGTAACATTATATGTAGTTGCGCGGACTCCTGAAAGGAATAAAGGAATAACAGGGTGAAGTTACCCTACCTTGGGAACATGATTTCCCAACCTTAGGGACCCAGTTACCCTACTGAGGTACCCCAGTTACCCTACCTCCACCGACTAAGTCATCTGGGGATTTAGGGGGAAGTTATCCCATTTTAGTGGGGCTCTTAGATGTTCAAAGGGCCGCTTCGTAGGGCACGAAACGGGCTACTGACGGAGCAGGAGTGGTCCGAACCTCCTGTAACTTTCAGGGAATATTCCTAACACCCCCCTGCGGCCCCAGCGTTGGTACGGCGCGACAGCACTGTACAGCTGTGTAGCTGTGTGCTTCCTAGTAAAGTGAGATCTATAGGAACGCTCCCACAACATATGAGTTATGGCCGTCCAACCGACCAGAAGCTCTTCACAGGATATATAAGGGGTGTGAGGGTGACCGCCTCCTGGGGCGCCACCTGGATAACACCTGGGAACCACCTACAGGCATACTTGGACCTCCGGGTAGTTGTATGGTTAACAGTAGAGGGCTGGGGGCTGACCGGGGAAGCTGCAAGGCTTCCAGCACAACCACCCCAAAGCCAGTCCCAGGCTACTCCATGAACTGTAGCATTACCATGTGTTATTAGTGGACTCTAGAGGTGTGAGTCTTATCACGATTTAAGAGGGTCCCGCATGGTTGACTGTGCGTAGTGCCCATGCAGTCAGGCAGCAGGAGATTTCTTATCGTGGGAGCATGCAGTCAGGTTTAGAAGCTTAGTCTAGCCAAGTAGATTTGCCGATGGACTGTGTAGCTTGTATCGAGGAAACCACCGCTGGGCCAGTGACTCCCAATGGATATTATCTCTACGGTGGGCATGTCGCTCGGCCACTGATATGCTACCGAAAGGAAAGAGTTTTGGCTCATGCAGATGTAGTTGGAGAGATATCACTGGAAGTACTTCCTATTTGTAGAGATAGTTAATATCCGAGCGGTCCCACTGCCTCCGAGTGTTAGCTCACTCTAAGCGGGTGACTTGGACAGCCCTGAGCTGAGCAGGGTGCTCACGCAAGGTCAGAATTGTTGACGCGTGTCCTCTGGCTTTACATTATTCTCCTTAACTAAAGTGAGAGACACCCTATTCTGATAACCAACGATCCTCCAGAGAACTTATTGAGTGAGGCTTTCAGGCTTAACGATCTTAAGTTTTACTACTTGATTCTACTTTGAATTATTTTTATCTTTATTTTGTACCTTACTTCTACTTTGAGTCTTCGGTACGGTCGCAATCTTAGGATCCATTTTCCTACAGAGTGCCCCCGTTACACCTGAGGGCTATTGTTCATGAAGTTACAGGGCTGAATGGGGTGGAATGGTGACGATTGCAGCGCTCGATAGCAGATTCCTCCACAACCGCTTCTCCGATCCTGGATCCGATTGCAGGAGATTGTTGGGCTCGATGCCAGCCTCACAATCATGTAAGATCCATCTCCCCACAATTTCTATTCCTCAGGTTACAGAGCTGACTGGAGTACTGGCCATCCCAGAACTCAATAACAGATTCCTCTACAACCAGTGCTCTGATCCTGGATCTGATTGCGGGTGATTGTTGGGCTCGATGCCAGCTACGCAGAGGTATAAAGGATGTCTCTGTCGCATCAAAGCTCCTGAAATAGCTGACCATTATGGGGGTTGCCTTTATAGGTCGCCTCGCTCTCCCCGAGCTCGATGTCAGCTTCCTCCATGACCGCGTGGCTGATTCTGAATCTGATTGCGGGAGGTTGTTGGGCTCGATGCCTGCTTCATGATGGTGTAAGGTCCATCCCTCTGCGACCTTTATTCATGAAGTCACAGGGCTGAATTGAGTGCTGGAGATCCCTGAACCCGCTGACAGATTCCTCTACAACCACTTCTCCAATCCTGGATCTGATTGCGGGAGGCTGTTGGGCTTGACGCCAGCTACACAGAGGTATAAGGTATGGCCTAAGGCGACAAGTCCTCATGGAGGTATAGGGTCCCGGCAAGGGGGATGGCTTGGGCAGGGGAGGCCGGGCTCAGGAAGGCGAGGCCGGGCTCAAGCTTAGATGTGAATTTGCCTGTTTATTAGAAGAATAGAAGCCTTCTTGTAGTAAATTTAATAGTTTGACAGAGTGAAATCTATTGTGACCCAGGTGACCAAGGTCAGAAAGAGGTAACAGAGGGCCCCTTCTCTTATCCCAGCAAGATGTGGTCGGGTCTCAGACCGCATCCTGAGTATTAGGTGCTGCGTCCTGTGCGTTCTCAGTATTAGGTACTGAGTCTGGTGCGTCCTGAGGATTAGGTTCTGTGTCTGGTGTATCCTGAGGATTAGGTTCTGCGTGAGGTTGCGTCAGGTGTCTTGTGGGGTAGGGTGGTTGCGTTGTGATTCGCGATTTGCGTTCTAGCGTCAGGTATGTCAGATGCACAGAACACACAGAACGCAGGGTAATATTTTTGCTCATGCAGGGCGGGGAACAGGGCCAGGCGCCTGCCTTTTGCTGAGCCCCGTCCGCCCCGTAACGAACTCTACCCACCTGTCTTCTCCCATTATTGCTACTGCCTAGGAGTTGACATTAAGCCACCTTTCCACCTCTTCTCAGACCTGTCGGTCTCCCCTCCTTGGGGTTCTCGTTCTCATTCTTCATTGACATGCTCATGATATTCAGTTCTCTCCCTTACCCTGCCCTTGAATTGAACCTCGCTTAGCATTTGCACAGTCAGAAAGCGTCTTGCTTCGTTGATGGGAAGTATTACTGTATCTGGACTCTTGCTTGCAGTAGACCTTAGCTTGTGGGGCTTGTACCTCTGATAGCAAAAGCCTCAGTTAGTAACACCTTCATCCCGCCTTGGCTTGGTTGTCGTCATACACGGCCTTATGATGCCCTGTTTGTCAGTTATGGCTATCCTATTTGCGATCCATCCTTCTCCCACCTCACAGTTCTATTAACTTGCACCCTCATAGTACAGCAGCTGGCACCTTACAGCCTGATTATCCTCTCTGATCCTTGGACCCCTTCTCAGTTACACCCAGTCATCATATTGCCCTACCTTCTCAACTGCTGTCCAATGCCCTAGATCGATGTAATGACGGGCATGACCATACGTCCAGGTTACAAATTCTAGCCCACACTGCCTGTAGGTTTCTCCCATCACGACGATTACCCACCTATGCTAAAGGGCGTGAATGGTCCTTCACAAATCTTTCTTTTGTTTTAGAGGAGCCTGCGGAAAACTTTCCTTATGCTTTCCGGTCTACCTTTCCTGAGTTTGGGGCATATTCTTTTAAGTTGCGCTTTGCTTTCTTTATTTGCATAAAGAGGGACCAGGGTCCTTGAGGGAGTGGCTTTCATTTATTGGGGCAGAATGTGCTGTTAGGCCCATACCACAGGGTCCTGGGAGTATGAACCTTTCCCATCAAGATGTGAAGCTTGCCGTTGTTGGAATCAAGGTTTTCTTTATACCATATCTTATGATACATGTGAGTTCTTGTACCTTAACAAGTAATACATGATATAAAAATCATAATGAACCTTAAAAATAAAAAAACGGACCTGAGAGATAAGATCTTCATGCAACCATCTAAGTACTTTTCTATATATAGAAGTTGCAATACAATTCTGTTTATGTTTACACAATTGAGTTATACGAGTACCCTACCAAGAAACTATCGACACCTGTGACGGTTGTCACAGTCTCAAGAGTCCCGTCGAAAATATACAACTATTGTGAGAGCGCTATACAATGACATGATAGTTCCATACTATCTGATAAGATAGTGGAACTCCAAGACGACAAGCCAGTTCCGTACTATCTGACAATATAGCAAAAGCTACAAGAGATTGGTAAGACAGGTTGTTACTTGGTCTATCATAATACAAGTACAATAGAATTGTGACTGGGGTTCGTATGGCGGCTGTAGTGGGTGGCTTGTGAACTGTAACTGAATTATAGAAGTGACAGTAGGGTGCGGACTATGAAAAATGCAATGTAGGATGTCAGTCGAGGCAAGCAGACAGATCTAGATTACCAGAGGTGGGAGGGTAGCTGAGATGGCCACTGGACTCACACAACCGCTAGGAGTAGGCGGAGAGCCAGTAGAGGTGAGGATAAGGCAGTGAATACAAGAGGGGTGGGGGCTAGGAGAGAGTGCTGGTGCAACAAGAGCGTCTGAAGCTGTGGAGGGAAAGTGGAGTGTCTGGGGGCACAAGAGGCAAAAGATGAAAGGTATAGAAGGCATGGAAGATCCTGGAGGACAGGACACAAAGAGCGGACGCAATTCATCCAGATGTGGGCTCTATATAATAGCTGGTTACCCTCCTATTCGCTTTGGTCATAGTCGGAAAAACCAAGTATTACGCAAAAGCAAGCGTTACGCAGCTTTCTTTTTTTTCTAGGGGGGGGGCAAAGAGGTTTACATAATACAATCTATCAACCCAGAGGTTTACTTATCAATTCTCCAGAGTATCAGTACTACTATTGTCTAGGTTACATGTCTTAATTGAAAGGAATAAAATCAGCATTTCTTGCAATCGAGTGACAAGATATAGATGCAGAATGTGAATCAGATTCAACACGCAGGGTTGACTTGAAAGATAATTGCTGCAGTGCTTGCCTTTTCACTGGGTTCCTCCTCTAGCCACTCCATAGCTCGACCTAAACGCTCCTTCATCACAAGCTTATTCATAGTATCAGAAACCATGATTTGACGGGGGCCTTCCGATAGCGTCAGAGGTTCATCTATGGGTATCTAGCATCCCTGAGTGACAGATTGACTTGGCTGAGAAGTAGGATTTGCCATGGGAGAGGAGTGGCCAAGGTATAGTTGGGCTTGGGTGAGGGATTGGCTGGAAGAGAGCTGAACACGGTCTGGGCTGGACAGGACAGTCAGAGTGCTTGGGCCAGAAGAGAGTTGGTTTGGCTGAAACATGGTGAATAATTGCCTGTGGGAGGAAGAATGATTGGTGGAGTGGGCGACTTGGAGAAATGAACTGTAAAAACTCCAGTTCCAGTAGTTTTGCGTTGGTTGATATGGAACATCTGGTGGTAGAAAGAAAAAAAAGAGCGTAACACTTGCTTTTGCGTAACACATGGTTTTCCCGACTATGAGCGAAGCGAATAGGAGGGTCACCGGCTATTATCTGGAGAAAAAGAGTTTTTTGCCGATCTACCCCGCTGATTTATAGTCACATTTGCATGTGACTGCATAAACACGTTCAAGTTGATAGCAGGATATTCGAACTGATCACTTCTGATTCCATATTGCTATTGGTATATTGGCAACAGGGCCGCATATTTATATATGTAACAGGTTTTTTCCTGTCTAACGAAAATACAATAGGACCGGCGGTAGACCTGCTAGCGCTGGTACCAAGGGAGGCTTCAAGGGACCGGAGGTAAGGGATAATAGTTGAAGGACAAATAGAACTTAGGGACTCAGGGATTGCCGTTCAACCAAGTGTATTCTTAGACTGAAGGTCTGTCGAAGTCTGCTGTCTCCTGCTAGCCAGGAGACTGGTTTAAATACAGAACCCAAGAGCGATAGCCTTCCTGCAATCACGATCATTACCAGTAGCTGCGCACATACCGGAATCCTGTAATCCTGCAAGACCAAAGAAAGAAACAAACAAACAGTGCTCAGCCTTCGCCAGTACGATAGCATAGCCTATCTGACTCAGAGACAGTGGCGGAGCTGAAATCAAATCAAATAAACCAAATATAAATCAACTAAACATAGGAGATCCTGCACTGCCCGCTCCTGTGTACCGTTACCGGAAGATGTACACATGTTACAATATATATATTGTCTATTATGATGAAGAGATCGAAAACTGTGTACTTGTGGAGTGAGGACACCCTCAGAGAAAATAGCAGTTCGGGAATTCTCGGAGTGGACCAGGGCAAGTCTTCAGAGTCAAACAGTATTCGCACTTCATCCTGACAAACTCAATTTTTCAGAAAATACTTCTTAACTCGAGAGGCAGAAGTAGCATGAATATTAGTATAAATAGTAGGCATCTCCGCTGGTGTTTGAAGAATCATTAAGCAATGGAGAAGAGACCTTAACAATATAACAAGTGAGTGAGTTATATTTGACTCTCAGATATTTGATTACACTTTATTCCTTTGTATCTACCAAACAATTATAGCTGAGCCTTCATGATGATTAACCCGTTATGATACCGCAAATATCCTCTGACCTAGTTATCCCGGAATCCTACCATGTTACCTACCCCATAACAGATAGTGGGCCTTGGCACAGAGGTGCTTTGCATATAAATATCTCCTTCCTATATTCTGGTCTAACAACAAACAACCATACAGTTGTCAACCTGTCAATTCACAATATTTCCTTTCCTTCTGAATTGGTTCAAGTGGTTCAGTCTTTCTCTTACTCTTGTGAAAACCTTTAGGCAGTTTATCTTCACAGCTAATTTCCACAGGTCTATTGACTGATTTACTGAGAGGTTCCGCTGCAGGTGAGAGGAGGGGAATACGGCATGCGCAACACACCATCCAAATAAGGGAAGGCATTGAAATAGCCTATACCAGTAACGGCAATGAAATACAAGAAACTGTAGGTGCTAGTAGGTTCGAGCTCAAGATAATGATCCCAGGATTCCAATATCAACTGGACTGGGGTATTTGATGACTGGAAGGTCCCATCAGCCATATGGTATTCGTGGCACCCATTGAATTACAACGAGGGGGAATAAGTTAATGAGATATTGGAAACGAATCACAAAAGGACCCAAAGTCAATAATTGTTCAAAATAGAAGACGACACCGGATAAAAACCGCAAGTACCACTGCGGACAACTATTTTTCCTATCTTAACCCCATGTTATTTACAATAGCTATTCGGTATGTCAATTCCCCCAGGGGCTTGGGCATCACAAGGAGCCGTTGGGGTTTTTGACGTTAGAACGGTTCCCGGTATACTTAACACTCTAGACCTCTGCCTAATTCGAAGCATTGCGGAGTCCCCCGGTCACAGCAACAGCACAACTACGGGTATTCTGAGTGGCGCGCGGGGTGGGGTCATATTCTAGCTCAATGAATCAAAAAAGCCGAACTAAGACATTACCGGGATAGCATCCCGGCGGGGGACTGCGGGGCCCGACGTCCTTCACTCTGAATGCCCGAGAAATTTGGCTGGGGGACGGGACGGGACGACAAAAAGTCGTCCGTCCTCGTCCTGGCACAAGACGGACGGACTGCCCCGTTGAGAACACTGGCGGTGTTTGGCCATATTCATTAGTTATGTTGGGGTTA
>Ga0307513_10005168_pt1 | contig 17287 bp, 19 predicted proteins | sample 15_EM_MG_FD_202174 | JGI IMG/M metagenome (GOLD analysis project Ga0307513, IMG submission 202174) | Populus trichocarpa ectomycorrhiza microbial communities from riparian zone in the Pacific Northwest, United States - 15_EM | ecosystem: Host-associated > Plants > Roots > Unclassified | place... | reverse complement strand
CCCCTAATTTTTATCCTTAACTATGGTTTCGCCTTTATTCCCCCCCCCCCCCCCCCTTCAATCGCTCAAGAACACTCTTCCTCAAATTATCAAGACTTTTTGACAAGTAGTATATTTCGTTGTCAAAATTCCCTTTTTCCTCCTCTTTTTCCTAGACATAATTTGACCAAGGCAGGCTCCTTGATTAATCAACGGTTGGAAATGGCCTTTTCCATTCGTATCTTGGCTTGCGTCTGCAGATCCGATAACACACATGCCCACCTCTAGTGATGGAACATGAAAATCCCCCAGGATGATTCCCTTTGCACCTCGACACCAAGCCTGTCAGAGAACCACCGGAATCTCTTGACTCCGGTTTCCTCGCTTCCACCCATCCGTCCGACTTTTCACATGTGCTTTGTTGTTCGTGGCACGCGGGAGGGGGTGCGAACGAAGAGGGAAGAGGAGAGGGAAGGAAGAAGGAAGCAAGGAAAGGAGGGTTGCAGATCTGATCCGATTACCTGTACTCGAGTACTCGTACTGCACATAACCGGTAGATCGTCGCAGCTACCTTTTCAATATTATAATGTCATCCTTGCATTTTCGGAAGGTGCTCACGGATCACAACGGAAGGCCCCCAATTGGTACTCGAGTATAGTACTCGAGTATATATCATACCGCATGACAACCCATATCTCGTCCACAACGGAAATAGGTGAATTAAATTTTGTAAGTGTTAAACATGTAAGACGTAAGAGCATACTACTACTTTTCGTTCCAGCACTAAGCCTGAATGTTGATTATGTCACCCTCCCCTCATGTCTACTATCACCCCCTACAGTGTCGATAGTGCCAAATTTCCCTACATCGTGCTAAAGAGGCACTAGCGAGATTAGTGTATTTCTTTGATTGGTAGATTCAACCTCATAGAGGTGTAAAGCTATCGCATGACTCTGGATGTATACAGTATCAATGGGTGCATTACCTCACAGCTATGGCTAACATCACTTTCATATTAGGTTTAGTGTTCCTGCTGATGGAAAAAGATCTGCATCATTCACAAACTTGAGATCTGAAATGCTTTTGATATCACTCGGTCGACATGTCTAGAAAAGTGGGTGGAAGCTGGTTTTTTTAGTTTGCATTTTAACGTGATGTAGGGAAATTTGGCACTATCAACACTGCAGGGGGTACCAACTTTCTAGAAAACAAGCGACTTGAGCCCCTTCACTATAATTGGCCTCCGCCACCTGCCTCTCCGCCCGCCCACAAAATCTCACAGGAAGAGAAGCACGAATCACTTATGGAAACCAAGCACTCCTTGGCCTCTCTAAACCAGTCAAATCCGTAGCCAGCCACGCCAAGGCCAGATTTTCCAACATTGAGCTGAACTCGGCAATCGGAAAATAAGATCTTCAGTATTTTCAGTACCATACCCAAATGGCCCAGCACTCTTGCCAGTTTTTTAAGAAAAACTTATATCAATCCAGGACAGGCTTAGCATACTTAGCTAGGAACTTTACTATCTCACCGAGAAATAGAACTCAAAGAAATCTGATATTCCCTCCAACTAGCATTATCCGATCGGGGTAAAGTGGCAACCTACCTACCAAGGACAGGAAGCCCGATAGGTAGAGCTGAGTCGTAGCTCCTTTACTTCTCAGGATCGTTCCTTTAAGTGATAAGGGTTGATCTACAACCAACAGCTTATTGTAATTCTTCTTTGTCCAACCGAGCAGATAAATACCTGCCAGGTATAATAAAATTGCTACTCCGGTCGAATGCAATTGCAACCAATTGATCTGAGGGAGCTCAGGAGTCTTTTTCTTCAGAAAGCTAGTACCGGTATAGGAGTGAGCATACCAGTAGTACGATGGGAGTAGAGGCACCCTTCACTGAGAAAAGCTATAATATTATCAGTATCCATTCCGGTTGTTAGGATCGGGTGATAGTCTTACAACAACGCGTTTACTACCACCTGCAGAATTTAGTTTACTCATTCAATTGTAGAGATATGGATTGTTGTCTGTTGTGTTGAGGTTGTTCAATTGCGATACGCGATCACTTTCTGAAGATACGGGTATCATACATAGTTAGATTTCTACAAACATCCATAAATCCACAATTCACTGTAAAAAAAACCCCGTTTATATGAACGGGCGCTAATTTATCTATCGTATTACCACCCCCCGTCCCCCAGGAATCTACCTCTTTCCTCCTTTTCCTCGAAATTAAATCCTCACAATCTCCACCCTAGCCCTCTCCCAAACCCTATGGCTCAGCCCCCCCTCCTCCTCTCCACCTTTAATCTGGGGTGGCAAAACATGCATCTCAGCATACGACCCAGGCCCCATCCGCTTTGACAAGAACCCCGGGTTCAAGACAAGCACGCTATCAACCACCTTTGCCGAGCTAGCCAGCATGCTGGGCAACACGAGCACATCAGGTGCAACGCCTACAAAGTCCGCAAGCCGCAGGTTCGGCATGTCCAAATTCGGACCCGTCGCACCGCGAGGCAATTGCTCCTTCGAGGGGCCCGGGAAAAGGGGGTAGAGGTTGCGCTGGTAAATGAGGGTTTTTAAGAGGCGAGCTATGGGGTTGGTGTCTTGGGGGTTTCTAGGGGAAATTTTGTTATCAGTTGGTTTGGGTCCAAGAGGGGGGGGGAGGGATGAGTAAGAAGGGATGGGATTGGGGTCCGAAAGGAGGGTGAAAAACAAAAAGGAGGCTGCCTTACCGGCTGATCTCTTGTGAGGCCATGTGGAATAGTATGTCATTTGTAGATACGGAGAAGGCGATCTCGTTAATCGAAAAGGTGGCTGGGTTCGGGAGGCACCTTACGTTCTGCGAGTAGGAGAGAGGTGTCCTATGTCAGTTTGGCCCATCGCAAATCATGTGGGATTGTGACCTACCGTTGGTAACTCCAATTGTTTGCGCTTGAATTGTTCTTGGGGAAAGGATACGTGCTTGCTAATAATGTCCCGTACGCTTGGTACTAGAATTACAAGGCTGCGCTGCACTCGCCTTATCTTAGAGGTAATTCTTTGGCAGAATAGATCCTCCATTGGGCCACGGTCATGGCGCCATGTGTCAAAGTCAAAGTCGCCAGCTCTTATTAGAGGGTGATCAGCATCAATAAACGGCCCTGTTAGGATCAGAACATCAGGACATGATTCGGCTGCCTTGTCGCATATCTCACTGAGCGCTTCGAAGTACAAGTTGTCATCTGTGGTATACGGTCCCGACGCAACGACGATGTTCAGGCCTCCAGCTAACAAACGATCGGCGGTTTCTAGCAGCACACCAGGCGAAGATGTTGGATAGGGTAATCTCGGGATGTCAAGTATTTCACTGACAGCCAGATATTCACCAGACGCATTAACACCTTTTACAGCGACAATTTGCCCAGGGAAAAAGGAATAACTCGGCACGGCGTCCAACTTAAGTTGGACTCTCGAGCCAGCGCCCATCTTTCGTGATGCTTCAAGCAGAACAGAGGATGGCGAAAGTTTCCCATCCAGGGCATCACATGATATTCTTCCCACAGCTATAATCTCGGAGGGGGATGCTGTAGAAGGATTTCCAAACTGCTCGTCGGCCAATTCGTGGTGCTCTTGTATCATATCCATAAATTCATCAACCCGGTCATCCATAACCTCCGAGGCTTCAGAGAGTTTCTGATGCATCGGCCTATAAGAGAATTTCTTCAGTTCCACACCCAAGAGAAGCTTAACCCGGTTATCCCACGACGCAAGTTCTGCGTCTGCCGATGATTCAGGAAGCGGGAGGGAAGGCTTAGGGATATGCTCGTTGAGTACTTCGACCGTGCTGCCCGCACTTTTTCGTTGTGTAAAAGGTGTAGGACTGCGAAATGACCCGTCAGCATGTAACCAATAGATGAAGAGGGGAGGCATTACGGTACACGCTGCCCACCAATTTTATGCGGAGTACCCACCGGTGAAGACCCGACAGCTGTGCCCGGAGAATTCGCGTCCAAAAACCTGCCCGCTTTACTCAATGGCGTTTCAAATGGTGCTTTTTCAAACTTCCGTTTGGCACCCCCTTTCGCACCCCTCGGTGTCGTGGGTATTAATCCATCCAAGCTAGCACCAAAATAATCAGGATCCAAACCATCAATTTTCTAGTACACTCATGGGTAGAACAAACAATCCCACATGATCCCCCGTGTTCTTCACCCTTGGCGCCCGGGCAGCGGGTTTTGAGGTATTTGTTCCATGCAGCCGCGTTTTAGACTTCATATCCTTTTCGAACAACTCATGCACATCCTTCTTAAACGCCTGCACAGTATCCAGGTTCAGCTCTGTATCGTCTGATCCCATTTTGATACAGTACGATTCCCATTTGAAGAACAGCTCCTCGGCAGGGATCCCGTAGATTCTAAGCATGCTCTCAAGTTGGCTGAGGACCTCAGGGGCGAGTTCACCGAACTTTTTAGTGACGGTTTCAGGTGTGGAGGGGCCGTCCATTGTGAATAGGTTAATCGATAAGTATTCCGTAAACGGAGGCAATTGTGTGTGGGATGTAGTGATGTTTGTCCGTCGTGGGGTTTCCGGAGGTATTGAGGGGAGACGTGTCGCGGTGGTAAATTTCGAAAAACGCGAGGACGCGTAGAGCACCAGAGCAACCGCCTATTAGCTTATTACAACGGCTTCTCCCGACAGGCTGCTCTTTACTAGATTCTTCCGTGCGCCGCCATCCGGGGGGGAGGTACTAGTACAATACCGGTATTATAGCCGAAATGAGAATGTGCGGAATACCGTAAATTTACCGGTACTTGTATTTACTCGCGTTATACGGCTTTCGCCAAGACTGGTGCCTGGAGTCTGAAATGGTCCCTCAAATTCCCCCAGCCTGCATAGTAACCAAGGTGTGGGTTTTAGGAGTCTACAACAATGCGGCTGAGTGCTCATTTGCAAGGGTTGGCTGCCCAAGCGTGGGCAAACCCCGGTCTTGGCGAAAAACCATAACGCGAGAAAATACGGTAGTAGAGAGTAGTTTGCGCAAGGAGACCTAGGTGGAAGGAAAACAGGTTATTTTCTGTTAACCTAAAAGTCTTGGACACCCAGGTGGGTAGCGAGACCTGGTAGAGGTGTAAAATAGGGCTTTTCAGACCTGAAGAAATCCGATCACAGCAGCACAATAAATCAGCAGCAGCACAGCACTCTTTCCACATTCTATTAAAATATTTTACTGATGATAATACTAGGCATTCAGTAGTAGATTATCACCTGTTCTGTGGCAGTCAGTATGGTTAGTACCCAACTTGTGTATCTGGGAATCCTAATTTGAGCAGGGAACAAATTTGAGGGCAACCCGGCAATGCGATATTACCCTACTCAATTCCCATTTTCCAGCTACCAGGCCACCTGGACCTGGTGCGCAAACTCATTCAGAGACCTAGGTCTCTTTTCCGTTAACTGTCACCTACCGTAGGTCCTCTTGCGCAAACTCTCTAGTATCCCTTTGTCTGTATTTATCGCTTTTTAGTTGCCTAGAATATTCTGAGATTAGGAATAGTTCAAGTGTCGTAACGGCGGAGATGTTTTCTATTAACTAAACATGATCAAAAGGGCAAGGTTGAGTTCCCCTTCTTCGGTCAAAAGAATCCACCGCACCTAAGTGCAGTGTGAATGCAATCAACGATTGTAGCCCCTTCTTCCATCCATTTTTTTCTCTCTTTAGCCATCCCGTGAAACAAAACTCTAATCGTATCGGTCTGGCTAAAATTCCCTCCGTCGTCCTCTAGCATTTGCCAATACTCGCCCGACGTGACAAACCCGTATACAACACCTCCGCCATTTTCCTCCCCCATGTCTTTCAACGCGAGGAGACATTGTCTTTTCGCCTGCCCCAGCGACGACTTCTTTCCTTCAACCGCAAATATATACTTCTTTTCATCCACGCTCACCATGTCTACCATTACGAATTCTTCCCGACCGCCCATCTTGAGATCAGCCCCGATAATTTGTTTTTCTCTTTTTAGCCGCAGCTGATGGTGTGTTTTTTGACGAAAGGCGGAGATAATGGGCACAACCACGGTATAAACAAGGTCGTTAACGTTGGATTCCGTGAAGTCATCATTAAGTTCCGACGGGTAACCTTCTACCTGGAGATATTCCAGAATTCGCTCGTATACAGTCTCCTTGGTACTTTGGATAACTCCGGCTTCAAGACCTTGGATCTTTTTTTTTGTGTTCAAGTTGGCATCTGCTAGCATAGTTGCCACAGACACCCCGCTATCCTCAAAACTCTCCATTAAAAATCCCAGCCTACGCTCGGTCTCCTTCATCGTCGCTCTCGAGTACGCCACTTTTTTGTACTTGGGACCTCGTTTCTTCTCCTGAATCCTCTCATTAGTCTCTTTTACTGGCTGTTAACGTACCCCACAGTGAGCCGAAACACACGGTGAACGAAACAAACTTAAGTTATAGACTAGAGTGGTATTCGGAAAACCGGTTTCTACACTCTACCGATACTCGAGTAGAGCGCATAGACCGGTTTTCCGAATACCACTCTGGTCTATAACTTATGTTTCGTGTCACAGTGTGTTTTGATTCGCCGTAGGGTACGTAGGTCTGGGGCTTCAAACTCACCGCAGTAACAGTACCGGTCTCACTGCCCTGCTCAGTGGAAGAACCAGTAGTTCGAGAGCTCTTGCGGATGGTCTCAACCTTAGCGTTCCCCTGCCCAAGAACTTGAGATGAGGTACCGGTACGATAGACGTTCAGGGGCCCAAACGCGAACCCGGCCCGGAGGCGGGAGGGACGTCATGTGCCCTAGTTTTGGGATCCCGGACGTGCCGGCGGTGCGCTTCCCATGAATTTAAGTTAGTACAAGTACCGTATTATCTCGTCAAATTGGGTAACTTTGGACAGGGGTTCTTATCACAATCCCAAGAGCACTAGCCCCTAACAAGGCCTAGTAGTGAACAAAAAAGGGATAGGAAGATTGCGTTCACTCAGACTCATAAGGGTTAACGCAATCCTTCTACCGGTATTCCTTTTTTGTTCATTACTAGGCTTCATTAGGTGTCATCATCCTGGTGCGGCGATAAGAACCCCTGTCCCGAGATACCCAATTTGACGAGATAATACGGTATTCAAGACATAATACCGGTATGATATTAAAGGAACTCACCTTATTGGCGACGTGCCATGCAGCTTCCCGGAGTTTAAACATTACGGTACTGCGTTTTGCTTCAGTAAGTACCGGTATTGGAGAAATAATACCATTATGATATTAATGGGACTCACTTTCGGCGTCCGATTAAATATTCTTGGGCAATTGGAGGGTGTCACAAAAAAAAAAACCTCGATGTCTGGTTGCCAGCGAATTCAGTCGTCCCGTCCGTCCAAGACGGGGTGAGGACGACAAAGGACGAGACAGTCTCGTCCTTGAACGGGACGGCCGTCAACTACAGACGCGCAAAATTTGTCATACCGTACTAGTACGGTACTCAAATAAGTTAAGGTTAAAAATGAAAATGAAAATGGAAAAAGATATAAAAAAGAAGCAAAGAAGAGGTGGTACCCGAGCGGCCTACCAGGGGTCGACGCCCGTCCGACTGGACGACTGAGAGGGCTGCTGGTTGCTTCGGTGGTGGGTGGAGAGAAGGGGGTTTACTCGAGTAGTTGTTCTCAAGCACATAGTTGGTTGGATTACTAATCCTGGCCCCTGGAGGAATTGCATGCCAAGCCTCTAAATATATTTTGCGATCGGGGGATTTCTTGCCGAAGCCTTCAAGCCTGACACCAATCTAGCGGACCATGGCCTGTTCCGAAGTCCTTGTGTCTGGGGATTCCTGGTCCCCATAAATTTAATTGTCAGCGACCAAGGAACCTTCCCTCCGTTCTCCCCTCTGCTCTTTCTGTTTTCCCCTCCCTTCTTTATCATCACGGGAATCATTAATTTACGGTGATTTTATGGTTTTACAATCGCCCGAAGGTTAGAATCTAATTAGACACTGGGTAAGTTAGCCTTGTACGCATAGTACAATAGCTGCCCCTTCTATGGAATGCAGTGCTGACATGTTTGATTCATTAGGTCCTTATCCTCCCGCCGCAACAAAAAGAAGTTGCTCTCTGCGCATCCCTTCACCCCCCCCCCCCCCCTGGCTTACCGGTCATACTATCACAAGTGCTCAACTCCCAGCCGGTATCTGCAATCATGACCGACGTTGCTACCGCTCTTCCCAGCGCCGTCCCAGAATCAGAGAAGCCATCTACTCCGACAATCGTCCCGGTGACTCCTATACCTACCGCATTATCATTATCGCCTGCATCGGTAGGGTCCGACCCCGAGGTCCTTGCACAGGAGCAACAGACTGGAAAAAAACTTGGTTTGTTCACCGAGGCTCTTCCCGAATCGAAGCCCGAACCAGAGACCCCCCTAAATCCGGATCAACAAGCGAAATATGCAGAAATTCTTGCTTGGGCGCAAGCTCTCGGGCCAATTCCCGTCTCGTCTGAGAAGGCAGCTACTACCAGGGAGATCGATGAAGAAGAAAAGATGTGGTTAACCAGAGAGTGTTTCTTACGCTATCTGCGCGCGACCAAGTGGAATACCGCTGATGTGAAGAAGCGTTTGGAGGCTACACTTATCTGGCGGCGCGAGTACGGAGTCCTCGATCACACACCGGAGTACATTGAGAGTGAGAACCAGACCGGCAAGCAGTATGTTCTTGGGTTTGATAGGAATGGGCGCCCGTGCCTTTACCTTAACCCGGCTAAGCAGAATACCGAGAAGAGCCCAAGGCAGATTCAGCATTTGGTATTTATGATTGAGAGAGTGATAGATCTCATGGGACCTGGACAAGACACTTTGGCATTGCTAGTGGATTTCGCAGCGTCGACCACAACTAGCAACCCGAATATTGCCCAAGGCCGGCAGGTATTAAATATCCTTCAAGGACATTATCCCGAGAGACTAGGGAGATCATTAGTTACCAATCGTAAGTCACCTTCAGCATGGCAACAAGTTGCGATTCCGCTTTTGATTAACAAGTGATCAATGTTTAGTTCCCTGGTTTGTCAATGGTTTCTTCAAGATCATCAATCCGTTTATCGACCCCTTGGTAATACCTCCTTGCTACATTTTTCCGTCACCCAAATTCTGACATCCCTCCATAGACTCGGGCCAAGCTCAAGTTCAACGAAGTCATGACTCTGCATGTTCCCGCCGCTCAACTTGATAAGAAGTTCGGCGGTGAGTGCGACTTCGAGTACAATCATTCAATATGGTGGCCCGAGTTCATTCGTGTCACTAAAGAGCGCAGAGCACTCTATACAGCTCGATGGAAGGAGCTAGGCTCCAAGATTGGGGCCAGCGAGTTTGAACTCAAGGGCGGGGATATTCAGGACCCAATCGCTGAGGCATCTGAGGCGGTGGAGAAGCTAGAGGTGAAATAGAGGTTATAAAGCTGATATGATGGTCTCTTGTCCCTTAATGATTTGCTGGCAGTTTTCTCTTTTTCCCTCCCCTATCTATTTTTTGTCTTCATTTGGGAGGGGGCTGGATTGAATGCCATAAACTATAAATTATATTTCATCCTTTCGTGGCTGTTTAAATGCTATATTTCTGCGCAATCGATTGATAAAGTGTGTTTGCTTAGCATGTATTAATATAAACCTGCGCTATACCACCACACCTATCAATGATTCATTGCCGTTTCGCAGGAAAATGCCAGTTACGATATCATGATAGTAGCCGCCTCGCCACATCACCGCCATAGTCGATCAACTTTTGTAGATAAGTAGTAAAGACACCATTGACCGGAAGGAAACAAGGAAGAACAAGCCGTAGTGTCGTACAGCCCCCCCGCCCCCCCACCGGAATCCAACCTGGCTGATATATGATGCCTGTATCGAGGAACCTTGAAGTAAAGCGGGCAAGATAAATTAAATAGGCTTCGCAACCTTCCTCTCCTCCACAACCCCGGTGCGCGCACATGCCATCTGCCTCCAATTAATCGGATGTAATGGATCTCCCGCATCTGACACAGTTTCCCACCATCCTACATTAGCCCCTCCCCCCGGAACCAGAACCCCCCCCCCCCCAAAAAAAAAAGGTGCGAAAGAAGTAGGAGGAAAGCATACCAGAATGCGCAACCACAACCCCTAGAGAATTACTAGCAGTAGAAAGATAATAATTCGACTGATCCCCCAACGAAATCTGCACCACATCACACACACAGCATTAGCTTCCCCTCTCCCACACCAACCAACCAACCAAACAAACAAAAAGGAAGGAAGGAAGGAAGCAAGGAAGGAAAAAACAAAACCACAACAGCCCGAACCACATCCCCAATCCTGAAGCTCTCCAAAATCTTGACACGATCCTTCTCCGTAGCGCGAACGTCCTGGCCGCGAATGACGCCCTGAAAGGTATGCTCGCACACGCCCATCTCGGCGCCAGCGTGGTTCGCCTGCACCGCGAATATCTCCACCGTGGCCTGGCGCGGGTTCAGCCTCGTTACGCGGGCCAGGACCGTGCTCGTGACCTCCGGCAGGAGGAGGGGGCTGTGGGACGTCGAGGGGCGGGTGATGCTGATGCTCATGTCCGGGTGCAAGTGTGGGATTCCGGCTATGGAGGCGGTGATTGTCGAGACGGGGTTGTGGGTGTGGGTGTGGGTGCCCGTGCTGGAGGTGTAGGGTGGTGATGGCGCTAGGGGTTGGCCTGGGAGGGCGATTGGCGGGAGGGGGTGGTTTTGGGACATTGGCGGTGGTGGGGTGGTGAGATGGTGAGGTGGGAAGAGGTGAGAGGGGGGGTGGATGGATGAGGCTTAAAATGTTTGGTGTGCGGTGGAATAACTGGGGCTGGGAAGTGGTTGTTGGGTTTTTGAGTTTTTTTTTTTTGGTGGGGGGGGGCTGCTTTGAGAAAGGTGGATGGATCCCTGCGTCGATCACATTGACCTGCATGTTTACTGGCATCTGTAGGTCACTTCCTTGGCCCACTCTCCATGCAGCTAATTGCCGTGGTAATGATTAAAAACGGGGGAAAAAATAGCCCGGCGGTCGAATTCTCGCTAGGCTCTGCTAGACTCTACTTATCGTACAAGTACAAGTGTGCATTTAAACAAGGAAAAAACTAAACAAAAAAAACCTTTCAGAAAAACTTCCAGAAAAACAAGTGATCTAATCCATGCTGATCTACTCTTTATTTATTTATTTATTTATTTCTCCCTTTCTTTTCTTTTTGCTATTACTCTTCAGAAAGAGAAAAAAAGGAACCAATTAAAAGCACAGAAGATGAAATAGTGAGACCAAAACTTTAATGGAGAATAGAGCGAACAAGTGGCGGGAAAGAACGGTCAAATGTGAAATGAAATGTACAGTACTCGGTACTGTACCGTACTGTGCGCCGGACGGATGGTTCGATATCCCTATCGTAGCCCAACTAGACCGACCAGACCAACTAAAGTGTAATCTATAATAATACACGGAATGGAACACCCCCACTGCCCTTCGCATTCCCATTCCCACTCCTATTCCCCCGTATCTAGCCAATTAGGTGATATGGAAGTATGTATAAAAAAGAGAAGTGTGCGGGAAAGTGGGTATTGCACTGTATTAAGTAATATCGCACATATGAATTAGGGAGAAGGAAAGAAGGGCATAATAAAGGTTATACCCAAAGGAAAAGCCACTCTCTAGTGAAGTTCTGAATAAAAATTTATAGAAAAGAGTAAAAGCAGGAGCTTGGCATTATAGATAAAAGCCCCTACAATCCCCCACTTCGCTATGAAGATAATATGGGAAGAGAATGTAGGAGGGTAATGGAAAATAAGAAAAGAGTTTCGGTGCGATGACTAGCCCTGAGACAAAAAGAATACAAGTGCATGATGGAACGTCCACAGGGCATTGTGGATCCGACCATTTGTTTATAAACAATAATTGGAAAAGTGATGTTCGGTGAACCAAAATTTAATAATGCAAAACAACCGCCAGGGGCCATGTCTGAGCCAGCCCTATAACGAGAACAGAAGTAACAAACAAAAATCGTTTTCAAACGACGCAGCCACGGATTACTGGTCTCCAGTTTAGTACCAACAACTAATCGTGGTTTGTAGGGACAACATACCTCCCAAAACCTCCTTCTGTTCACTGCCATTCTGGCAGGCGCACTGGAGTGTTCCACCTTCCTTTAAAAAAAGTCTAACACTGTGAGGGAGCTCTTGCTCATCCACGTCCGGCCGGTCCACTGTACGGATCTCGCTAGGGATGTGGTATTTCCTAGTCTGAGGAGAATTCTATGAAATGTTAGAGGGTGATTTTACAGAATTGAAGATAGAAACATACCTCATCGTCCGTCACGGAGAGGAACAGCCACCCATCCGAATCTATTTTCATACATCGTCGTCTCCATAGCTATTTGGGGGTAATACAAGTTAGTTCCTCATTCCGGTTGAAAGTGTGTAAAGAGAACGCACCATCGTATCAGGTAACTGAACATTGATCCACCCGGCCAAAAGATAAGTCTTGGGAGCTGGTTGGGCCGGTTCAGGAGCAGGTGCCGGTGGCGGTTCTAGGGCCGGTGCTAGTGTCGGCGCCGCAGCCGATATAACTTCAGCAGCCACCTCCTTGGTCTTTTTAGATAGAGATGAGCTCATCCTCCTCAGGAACCCACTCGGTGACTTAGGCGATTTAGGGGTAATTGGGGACTTGTTAGGTCGGTGACTAGATCCCGATGAACTAGAGGAACCCCGTCGGCTCTTTGCACGCTTGCTCTTCTTGCTTGAAGTAGAGCTTGGGCGGCCTTCTGGCAAATTCTCCAAGTCCTTTGAACTTGAAGATCTTGATGGGGTGGGCCTATCAACACTCGGTCGGCGAGAAGAGTTTTGTGAATGTACAGACCCAATATCAAGGCTGTTTCGGCGTGTTGGGCTTGGGTCCAATAAAGGCGAAGAGTTGTCCCGTCCTTTGGGGCTGTTACGAGGAGCATCCACTGATTTGGGTGGGCTAGACGAGGAGGGTGCGATAGGACTCTCATCTCTGGTGATAGTTGTCGTGACCTGTAGCTCTGGTCGATTATTTCGTTCAATGATCTCTATCTTAGGTAGAAAGCCTAGCTTTGGTGGGGTGAGAGTTGCAGCGTCCTGAGGAGCGGATTCAGGAGTAGGTGCCGCCTGAGTCCTAATAGGCGAAACATATGAAGTGGACGCACGATATTGGGGGGGGTTCGACAGTGCACGAACGGGGGGATTGCTGTGTACACTAACTGGGCGCGGCGGAAAAGCCGGAGTAGGTGAAGTATTTCGACTCCGTGGAGGGGAGATTGGAGGAGCCGCGGTCCCCCCCTCGCTCACTGCTAGCATTTCCAATTGTCGAATTCGCTGGAGAACACTTCCGCCGCCACCGACATTGACCTTGCGTACTACGGCAGGTTTGATTGTTTCACGTGCACTCTTGAGAAAAGGAGCAGAGACCGATCTAGCAGTCTCAATGATAGGAATTTCAGTGGGCAGCACTCGCTCGGGCTGAGGTCGTTCGGCTCTCTTGAGAACTTTAGGAACGGACTGGCTCGGAGCCGCGATCGGGGATGTGGGCTTGGGTGTTGTCTGGGCGGTGTGGTAGACACTCTTGACGATATTGGGAAGAGGCAGTTGTACGGGTTTCACAGAGATCGGCCTTGATTCTGCTATAGACACCTCCACTGACTGGTCAGATTCTGTTTCGACATCGGATTCAGGCTCTCCTCGGACTTTCGTACTTTCGGCTTGTTGCTCTTCAGTTACTGAAGCCGCCCCTCCAGACTGACGAATGCGGTGTTCCGCGTTTTCGGCTTCTGTTGGCTGGGATCCCTGTTCTCCTGCCCCTATGTTGAGGTTAATTTCCCCCTGATCAGTACTCGCGTCCAACTCCCTAGAATCCTGAATTGATTCCTGTAAGGCCTCGACAGGTTTCCGCTCGAACATCGATTTGTTGGAAGCGATGTCCTCTTCGAATTCGCTTTCGACAGATTTCGCTTCGTCCTTTTCCTTGATATTTACTAGTGGATCTTCCGGAGGTGTGCCGTCAACAGGCTTGACGTGTTCCTTCACTTCGGGCATCATTGTTTGTCTGCGGAGTTGTAACGCTCTCATCAACCGCTGTTTTTCGGGGCTTAGAACTGGGGGACCTTCGGGTTGTGGCGGCGAAGGGGGGGGAAGAATTGTTGGGGGTGGTGGTGACGCTACTGGAGACGGGAGACCTTGCGGGATCCCCAGGGCCGGTGAAGTAGGAATGGATTTCACAGATTCGGAAGTCAATGACTTAGTTCCGAATGTTGAAGTGCTGGACTTTCTTGGTGCAATCTGAACTGATTTTGGTACTGAGGCCACTGGCCGGACTTCCTCGCCTGAGCTAGAAAAAGTCTTCGATCGCTCACTGGAGGTATGGGGCCTCTTCTGCGACTCGACGTGTGGGCGAGGGCCAAGTCTGACTTTTGGCGTGTACGGATACCCGTAAATATCTGTAGGAGAGGGTCTTATTGAATTGGTTGATTTTCGTCTGAGCTCTTCGCCCCCAATGAACGAAGAAGAACGCGGAGAAATTAAATGGTTTCCGTCTTCGTCAAGAAACACGGGTGATCCAGGGCCCCCGTCCGGTGACTTATGATCATGGGTTGTAATGACTACAGCTAATCCTTGGTTGCCTTTCCCCTTCTCGCCCGTCCTCCCTAAAGGCACCAGTGACCCGGGGCTAGCTGGAGCTTTTAATGGTTCCTCTTCGTCGGCGGATTCTGCTATGTCTGTTAATCGACGTTGTCGGAGAGAGCTATTTGAGGAGGAGATGGAGGCAGTGGCGGTATGGGTAGAACATGCTGAGGTCAGTGCATGGTCACGAAGCTCCTTGGGACAAGTAATTTGAATTTCAGTGTCGTGCGGGTTGAACCGTTCCACAATAGATTGGAAGTGCACTGTTGATCGAGCTATGCGGCCAAGTCAAACTTGTTAACCCCCAGATCAACGCACCATTACCTGGGACAAAGCTTACCCTTCAGCACCCTTGATGTTTCTTCGGGAATGTACTTGATTAAAATGTTCCTCCGCCTGAACCGTATGAATCCGTATAATGGTGAATCGTTGGGCTCTTTTGCAGCAGCTTCTCTCATCTCCTCCGACCCGTTGCTCCCGCGACACAGGAACTCGACATCATCCCGTGAAGTATATTTGATCCAGAACCTGCAGACAAGATATCTTGCGTGAGTAAAGCCTGCAAGTCAAGAAATCCCCAAAGCTATTTCTAACTTATATACCTAATCCCGAAAGGTGAAAAAGATCAAACATACCATCCGCCAGGTTCAGCACATGCCTTGTCAAAAGCCTCAGTCAATTGCGGGGAATCTAGTCCATTCAGCGACATGATCTCGCCGTGTATGGCGGTGTGGAGGGAGGGAGTGCAAGAGGAAATTTCCAAGCAAAGTACTAGTACCGCAGCCGTTGGCGTCGTTATCGTTTTATTTTATTTTCGTAGCAATATCGCAATGAACCATGCCCTCCAAGGCTACCAGGTTAGATTTTTTTCAGGGGGAGGGGCAAGCCTGGCTGGGGAGAAACGAAATAATAGATGGAAGGGGGAGCTCGGCAAATAGAGCAAGAAGCGAAAGTTTTGATTATATTGGAATTTTCACCAGGAAAGCCACGATGGAAAGAGGGACAGGAGAAGAAGAAGGCGTGGAAGCCCAGCTGTAAGGAGCTTATTTTTCTCTTCCAGCCGGACAAAGCGATCCTTAGCTTCAATTGGCGCGTGGGATCCAGCACCTTTTTAGGGGAGTTAATGGGGGGGTTGATGGAGGCGAGTGAGAACAGTCTGAATGGGAGAGACACGGGAGCAGAGAGGCTCTAGACACTGTCTAACTTGTTAGAATCTATAATGTTTGTACCAGTACTCGTGCAGTTGGGGCGAGCGGCGACGAGCGACCATCTGTTAAAGAGCAACACGGCGCAGAAAGTGAATACATGTAAAATGCAACGGAAGAATGAAGGACTTGAAACAAGAGACTGTGAGCAAATCCAATCACTTGTGGCGGAGAAATAGGGCAGAGGCAACCTTCTCGGGGGTCTCTGTCGTTATTATTATTTTCCAATCATTTTCGCCCGCGCGATGGGATCCCTACTGTATTCCGAAGGGTTGGGAGCTTGGGAAGTCAGGAACAGGGACAGGCACCATCTGGGGGGGGAACATCTTCCCCTTCTGTCGCCTCCGAATGGCTGGATGGCAGGGGCAGGTCACCACCCCTGGAGAAAGATTTTGGCGAAGATGCACAGATGCAGAGAGATGCACTGGCAGCAACACTCTCGGCCGGAGTGACAGGGGCAGGCTCTGTTTTCTCGTGTGCTCTTTCTTCCCATCTTTTTCTCCGCTTTCTGATATCCTCCCAATCGCATTGCAAGCTGTATCCCCATTCCAAGGTCGCTTCACTTCATCACCCGGAGAGCTTACTCCCAAAGTGCAAACTCTACCTTGGGTCATCAGTGTGATGAAATCTCCCCTTGCAACTGGGATTGTGATTAATCGTACCGCCACGCTGAGAGAGAGAACGCGTTTGTCCTTCCATGCTCCCGTTTGGCGGCTGTCCTTGCCAACCCCTGGCGCCTACATGCAGGGATTGGCCCTTCTGTTCCTTCACTCCCTTGCTTTGAGGGAGGAGCCAAAGTGATCGAAAGGGAAAAGAAATTTTGGAAAGGAAAAAGAAAAAATAATAGGGATAGATGCCGGTGGAAGGAAAAGGGAAAAGGGAGTGCTGTTTTGTCGAATCCCGGGTTTGCAAAGATCAGAATCGGGGAAAACCGCGCAGAACGTAGACAAACATATTCAATCGGCGGAATAACTTCAAGGGTGAACCAACTGTCATACCGGTAGTCTACCCAAAGGCCCAGCTGGTCGCCCTCTACTCAGCATCCAACCAACCAACCAAAACCCTACAGCTTAGGGAAGTGGTCACTTCTCTCTGATTTGTGCAGACCGTTGGGGTCAACGCTCATTGCGGTATCGTAGTGTAGTTAGCTGCATTTGGTAGCAAGCTTTCTCCTTCCAATTGGCTCGTGGGATAACGGCGCGATTATGGGATCTCATATCATATTCTTGTTCGCCGTGCGCATATCCCTAGCGTGATAGTGAGAATCCGTGAGACTCTCTTCTATGATATACGGTAATGGCGCGCCTTCACTCCCTTATCTTGTAGTATGGGTTCAAGAAGGGAAGACTGTCAACCATGTGGCACAGCGAAATGCAACAGTGGCTGTGCAAAATAATTGTCAAGACTGTTAGTGATTGACAATGAACAAGTGTAAACCATCATAAGAAATAAG
>Ga0307513_10005167_pt1 | contig 17288 bp, 14 predicted proteins | sample 15_EM_MG_FD_202174 | JGI IMG/M metagenome (GOLD analysis project Ga0307513, IMG submission 202174) | Populus trichocarpa ectomycorrhiza microbial communities from riparian zone in the Pacific Northwest, United States - 15_EM | ecosystem: Host-associated > Plants > Roots > Unclassified | place... | reverse complement strand
ATGAGGAGCTATCGCCGCATCAGGAGAAAGAAGAGATGAGAGAAAGAGTCTGGGGTAGTCCAGACGTAGGGAGGGCGCCAGGTTGCGTCAGGACGCAAGGAACGTTGCCAGGTAGCATCTGGAAGCATGGGATGTGGCGGGGCGTTGCAACGCAAGTCAGGACGCACAGGACGCAACGCCGACGGATCAGACGCAGGGTCCATTTTTGCTGATGAGGTGATGTTCTTGTGGACTGGCAGCACACTTTGATAGTACCGATATGCTGTAGGCCAAATCTGGTCGAGTGGCCAGCATCAAGTACATGATACCTCCTACAATCGCTTGGTAAGTCTTTATCTCTGCAGGGGGTAGAGGAGAAGATTGTGTCTTGGTTCTAGATCCTGGTTCGAGCGGTGTAAGATGCCCATTACAATCTTGGAGGCCAAATCTTTTCAAAAGAGTCAAGACATAGGGTGCTTGAGAGAGGACAATCTGGGTAGGACTTTGGCGAAGGGTAATTCCCAGATACTGCTGTGCTGGCCCAAGATCTGTAATCTTGTACTTCGATTTCAGGGCGTTTTTGACTTCATCCAGTGGGGCGATAGCGTTTCCTTGTGCGCAAAGGAGAATATCGTCCACATACAGCAGAACCATCATTCGCTTTAGCTTAGAGAAGTAAAGGTTCGGGTCTGAGACACTAGGAGTAAAGCCTAAGGTGGTGAGTGTATTGGCGATATCTTTATACCACAAGCGGGGTGCCTGTCTTAGGCCATAGAGTGCCTTATTCAGGCGAAGCTTCGACGAAGAAGTAAGGTAATCAGCTAGCTTGGGGTCAAGCCACTCGATCCCGTCAGGGATAGTGATCGCTGTTCGTTCTTCTATCACTGGATTTAGAAAAGCTGTTACCACATCGAGGTGATATATCGTAGCCTGTAGTTCAAGTGCCAAGGCAACATAGATGCGAAATGTAGTTAGTCGAGCGACGGGGGCAAAGGTCTCACTATAATCCACGCCATGAACCTGCTCAAATCCTCTTGCCACTAGCCTAGCCTTATAGCGCCGACTTCCATCTGCATTAGCTTTCAGTCTAAAAACCCACTTGCAGGTAATCGGTCTTAAGTCATCATCTGTGACGTGATAAAATGTCTCATGTTCTTTCAGCGAATCATACTCGCTTCTCATTGCCTCCTGCCATCTTATGTCAGATGCAGCTTCAGAGTAACTCTCTGGTTCACACGCATCACTCTGATGCAAAATCTCAACCGTACTCGGGAGATCATCGGTTCTAATACCGGTATGTTCTTCTGCTACCATTGTAGTCTTAGCTTGTATGCGGTTGGATCTTCACAACTGAGTCTCTGGAACTGCCTCAGACGACTCCTTCTCACTGTCGATTGCAGCTGAGGCTTCCGGTAAGGCTCTCTCGGCACTTACTTTCTCATCTAGTATCTTAGATGGTATATCACTAGGAGCTTCTTTCTCAACTAGACTTTTGCTTGGTACTTTCTCTTCAAGCTCTTCATACTCCTCATCTGTATATACCTCTTCGGGTAATACTGCTTTCAGCACATCCTCAAATCCCACATCTCCTACTATCGTCCCTTCATCGAACATAACATTCGATGCTGTAATCATTCGCTTCTCCACAGTATCCCAAAGTCTCCACATGGTGGTAGCATCATGTACATAGCCAATCATAGTACAGAGTCGGGAGCGTTCACCAAACTTTCTGTGTTTGCGCTGTGGTGGTGGGACTAACTTGTATGCTTGGCAGCCGAATCTCCGTAAGTGGTGAATAACTGGCTTCTTGCCTTGGTTTAGCATCTCGTATGGAGTTTTGTGAAGTAGTGGCCGGCTTGGCGAGCGCTCGTGAAGATATGCCGCAGTTGAGATTGCCTCAGCCCACATGGCGGTGGGTAACTTAGCATCAATAAGCATAGAGCGTGCCTTGGTGACAAGAGTTTGAATCATTCGCTCGCTTTTGCCGTTTTTGTGTTGCGTATAGGGTGGGGCTGGCTCAAAAGAAATTCCGGAAACTCTAAGAATTCCCCGAAAGAGTCTGTTATCGTACTCTCCCCTTCCGTTATCGCAGCGAAATTGTGCTATCGGCCAATCTGGATAGGCTTTTTCCATTCGTGCTAAGAACTCTTGAAATACTGATGTCATTTCAATAGACTCTTTCGATCTAACAAAGTAGACCCAAACTCGTCGCGAGTAGTCGTCCACATAAACCACAAAGTATCTCTGACCCGAGAATGACGGTATTGATATCGGACCACAGACGTCCGAGTGCACTAGCTCAAAAGGGCGTGATACCAGAGGTACTGGGGTTCGGATAATCTTTTGGTGTTGCTAACTGAGTACGCAGGTCGAACACAATGGCAGGCTAGCATTTGGTGAAACCGACTCGCCTAAGATGTACCGTAGACTTTGAACCCCAATATGGCCAAGCCGCTTGTGCCATAGCTCGAGAGTTGGTTTGCTCGCAGTCATGGCTGCTACTGACTTTCCTCTTGGGTACTTATTCGGATAGGTTATCTGGACTCTTAATCGGTAGAGGCCATTCTCTCGTATGGCTAGTTTGATCTCGTCAGAGGGAGTTTTCCGATCAGCAATGAAGCAGGTATTGCCTCGGAAGATAACCGAGTACTTCGCCGGAAGTTGACTAATTGACAAGAGGGATGCGCTAAAGGCCGGAGCGTAGAGTGCCGTGAATTGGAGCACAAGTCCGGATCCTACATCGAGACTAATTTCTCCTTGTCCGATCCCGAAGGCTTCCGCGCAATCTCCAAGCAGAATGCTAACAGCTGACGGCAGAGTGTGCAGATTGTGGAATGCGGATTGGGTATTGCATATGTGATGCGAGGCACCTGAGTCCACCACCCATTCATATCGGCCTGTGTTGCTAGCAGACCTAGTTGCTGCAAGCGCCTGGACTCTCGTCAAACTTGCTGAAGCAGTACTAGTCTCATGTTTTGGTGAACGGAACCGAGTAGTACTTCTGACAGTACTAGCTCGTCGCTTAATTCGACAGTCAGATTCCCAGTGGCCCCGTAGCCCACAGTACCAGCAGGAAATTGGCTCCTGACCACCTGCTCTCCAGTGTCCTCTTCCTCTTCCTCGCCCCATCATCCCTCTTCCCCTTACGTAACCAGAACCACCTTGGTTTCCCCTTCCAAAATGGGTTTTGAAGTTTCTACTGGGGGTGGAACTATTCGTATAAAGGGCTGTTCCGGAGGCGATACTAGTGTTTAAACTAGTTTGTTCATTGTTGCGGCTGTTGGCTGTTGCTTCAGCTTCAATCACCTTCGAGATAAGGTTTTCGACTGTATAGCCATTTGGTTGGTGGAGTACGATGTCAACAAAGCTATTGAAAGAGGTAGGAAGTATGGAAATGATGTGAGAGAAAAATGCTTCGTCGGAGATAGCTTGGTCAGTACCCGCTAGTCTTCTCCGAAGTTGAAGTAGCTTCGAAAGATATTTCTGAATCGGTTCTGTCGGCTCAGGCTTTGATTGGTTGAACTGACGGGCGAGCATAGTCCGTCCTGCTCGGGATGCAGTAGTATCCAACTTCTCGTGAAGTCTTTTCCACATTTCTGCAGGTTCATCTAGTCCACTGATGTACTCCTGGATTTCGGGTGTACATGAAGCGAAGATCAGAGCATAGGCAGCCCCCTTCCTACTCTGGTAATCTTTCCACTTTGTGTATTCATCGGCAGCGGGTTCCGCTTCTTCTTCGAGAACGATCTGGAGACAATTTTCTCCACGAAGAAAGGCACGGATATTGCGTACCCACTGAGGGAAGTTGGTATCGCTTAGCTTATCGATTTCACCGAACTTGGACCGGTACCTTTCCTTGGGCAGAGGGAGCAATTCATCGTTTGGGTGGAAGGACATCCTGGGATTGCGAAGAGGTAAATCATTCTGAGATCCGTGAGTGCAGTTGGGAGCCACTCCGGGCTCATAACCTGTCGGAGGTCGCACAGAAGTGGCCGGAGATGCAGTGTATAGTAATGGGACTTGAACGATCAAAGAAAGAAAGAGATTGATTCTATCTTGCTTGCTCGCCTATAGACGCGCCAGACTGCGGTACTTTATAACAATTTGCAGTATCAACATACATCGATATGACTCTAGTTACTTCCCCGTACACCACATTGCAAGTCACCTGGCCGAACATATGTGCACCGCACATCACATTGAAGTAATACTTCCGACAGCCACATCGCCGCCGTATCATCAGCTGACCTGCTACTGCCCCACGGGCAACCATACCAGATATGGAAGGGCGCTCCAACAAATTGTGTCTAAAAGGTGATGGAAAGTCAAGCGGTTGGTGCGCCTGAGCTGCGGGTTCCTCAGTATCTGCAGCGCTGAGAAAGGTGGGCTTTTCTTGGTTGCAGGGGGGATTTTAGAAAAAGAAGAGATGTGTAGCCACAATGCCATCGATTTCAAAAGGTGGGAACAAAAAACCTCGGTTGATCGTATATTGCCCTACTACGGTCCGGGCTAGCTCGTTAACGACGAATCCCCCCCCCGCTGTATAGTGAAGAGAGTGTAGGAACATTACTGTGTGTGTACCGGGGGGGGGTTATGTCTATATGGGGAGATTTCGGCGGCCCCGGGTTGGGTGGGGTGGAAGGAAGGAAGGCTCTTCGGTGGGCACAAGCGGAGTGCCGGGAAGGGTGAAAGGAAAGGACAAGGAGTGAAGAGAATTTGGGAGCAAAAGGGCGGACGTGCTGAGTGGAAGTTTTGGGACGCCTGGCGGAGTTGCTAAACTGCCTGGTTGGTAATGGAAGGTTTTATGACATGGGACCTATTTGAGTAGAGCCGGAGTTTAATCCTTTCTAGGGCTTTAAAAGGGTGTGTAGCGGGACCTAGCATGGGAGATAGCTAACGATAAGTATTGTGCTAGAACTTGCCGTCATCCTAGAGGGTGACACCGCATTAGCGGAGGAGATTCGCTTGTGGCTAGTACGTTGAAAGAAGAGTTTTCTGTCTGTTCCATCTGATCGTCGCGACAAAATGCCTTGACCCTTCATGGTCAAAACCGGGCCCTCTTTTCAGCTCTTTTTTATTATTATTAACATTATTGGATGTCTTGCTTCGGTCCTTGTGCACTATCCCTTGGACGGATAAGACTCTTAAACTTGCTGCAAGACTTGTGCGACATGGCCTTCCTTAGTGACGAGAAATTATTGGCAAGAATTCCAGATCACGACCTAGCTGTCCTGCAATCAGGTTTCTGTAAAAGCTGCACACAAGTCATGATACGGATTTGAGAGTCTTATCCGTCCAAGGGATACTTCCTTTTGATGTTCTACAGTAGGACTGGCGGCAGACGAATCTTGCTATGACGGATGATGAAGGATTCTGCTAGCTGGCCCTCTGTCGTTGGTGGCATTTTAAATGGTTTCCTCGCGGAAACTGCAGTCACCTGCCGTCGCTATTTTGAATCTCAGTCATTCCTGTGACGCTCTTGTCCCGCAGGATGAGACACCCTACCCGGGGCAACCGGGAGGGAAGTCTTAAACTGGAGCACTCAAGACATCCACTCTGCCTAGTAATACCTTTTAACTTGCGTTCTAATGTATTAGGCATATTAACTATGCTTTTTGGCAACTTAACAGCGAATAACTGGAATGAGACACTTGGTTAGCCCCGCCCAATATTTAAGCCCCTATAACTCTTCCGGGAATTGATATATTTAAAATCTCTTTCTATTTTCTGAATCTCCGATTAACATCTATTAGGAAATAGGGGGGAAGACGGATATAAAAGTTTGTTGAGGAACCCCAGCGGCTCGAAAGAAAGAAAGAGGGAGGAGAGATGAAATGACAATAATAAGGACTGGCCCGCCTCCCCAGAGCCAAGACTGCCTTGGCGTCACCCCATCCAGGACGGCCGGCAGGACTAGTAGAAGTGCCGTCGGACTGCCATCGAACGCTGCCCGACTGGACGACGGCCCGGAGCACCGGCAGGAAGCACGAGGTCCGCGAAAACAGGGATCCTAACAGATGACAATAATTGGTGGCCAATCTGAGCCCCTCTGCAGATCCACGACCCCGGATTCGGGCACCGTCGTAATCCCCGCGATTCGCCATTTATCTCCGTCAACCCAGGATATGTTTAATTGACAAGTTGCTAGAATTGCATATGCACCAGTTAATGGGATCCAACGTGGGCTGATCTTAGACTATATCGGCGCGAGTACGGTATCATACCCAGGGAGATGTTTTCGTACTCGTACAAGACAGGGATTATCTTGCTTGCCAACTGCCTTTTCTTGCGTGGTTCGAAAGCATCCCCCTGGTGCTGTACTCGAGTACAGTACATGTACCATGATAGGAAAGCGCAAACTCTTTCCAGGACACCTTGTGTCTTTGAACCCGGAGATTGGGGGCATGTCGGAGATGGCGGATTACAAAGAGTTTTTGCGGCACTTTTTGCCTGCTATGGGGCGCGGTGCCGTGCTGGTACAGTGTGCCAAGAGTCTTGGAAACCCTGTTTGCCGCCGTCTGGCTCGTATCGCTTCGTTCTCGGATGTATGTTTTTCCGAAGGGTTCGGTTTTGGTATGATATTACTGTGACTGGTGGTTGGCGCTGGGCATGCGTCTACAGCTCCTGAAAAGTATTGTACTGGTGCAGTACATTTGAGTTGATGGAAGGTTTACACACACTGCCTACTTTATTCTCTTGGGCGTGAAGGGCTAAGTATCCTACGGGTGTGGGAGGTAGATAGGCACTGGTAGATATAATAATATGGTAACATGATGAAATATTTACATCCCCTATGCTTCTCGGGGTACGGCCTGCCTGCTCTGCTACTCCAGTAAGGTAGTGTATACGTTGTAATGATAGAAGGGTTTGTATTTGCGTAGCCGGCAGTAGTATGGTTGGGTTGGTGGGTAGGTAGGTATGCGGGTGTTGCGGGGATCTATTGTGCTGTGTCGTATGATATTAAGTGCTGATATCCTGGCTTTCGTAAATAAGGCCCGTAGGGTTATCCTGTACAGGTGTGTTCTAGACGTCCATTGCGCGCTGGGCACCTGTTTCGGGTTAATACATCCTCTCTTTCTTCCCCTTCTTTCTGCAGACGAGATAGGATTATCGGGAAACGACAATAAGGAAATTATTTTTGTTTCATTGTCTAGATACCAAAGATTTTTCGTGCAGAAGCCCACAAATGCCCCCCCAACTCCTGAAATTTATAAAGTGTATGACTAGATAGAGAACAATTCTATAGGAGATGAGAAAGAAATAGGAAGTATGGGGAGGGAGCGGGGGAAAAAAATTAACTCCTTTCCGTACCCTTGTTCATGCCAGCCACTCTCCACCATCGTGGGAGACATGAGTAACTATCTGTGTCGAAATTTCTATTTCGATTGCATAGGCATCGTCCACTAGTGTGCGACTCGTCGTCCTGTGGGCAGCGAGAGCAGGGCGGATGCGAGTAGCCAAAGTCCGCAAAATGATGAATTGATTCCTTGGGGGCGAATAACCCAACTCTAGAATTGCCGCGTTAGGCAAACGGATATTGTAGGATAGGGCAGGAATTGAGTGGGAGAGATAGACAAACCCCATAGTGTGAACAGGGGCATCGCCCCATCGTTCGTAAAAGAATCCCCCTGTGCTATCCAAAAACTCAAAATATCTAGAATAAGCCTCGCTGCGGTAAAATTCCAAAGAAGCAATCTCGAAATTACTCCAAAAATGACAGAGATTGTAATCCCCGTTTCCGAGATGTTTGTCACCGGGTTTTGACGGTTGTGCTCCATCGACCAGGAAGTCTAGGGAGTTGTTTGGGTGGAGGAATTGACTATTCTCTGCCACAAATTGTCTGGTTCTGCCCCAGAGTGTCGTGATAGTATCCCTGAACTCGTACATGCTAATGACAAAGCCGTAAATTTTCTTGTTCTCCCGCATGAAGGTGAATGGGTCACTGTAAATGATTTATTAGCCGGGTTATTTAATAGCGTTGAGTTTATCATTTAGAAAACTGGGGAAAATCCTACTCACTAGTTAATGTCGCAGTAGAACTCGATTCCAGGCTCAACGCGCCAGTACCAATCATATTTCCTCATAACCTCTTGATTGTGAATGAATCCCGAGTTAAATCGGCACATGTGTCTGGGCATCCCCACATTCTCAGCCGCGGTTGGTGCAGAAAAAGGGAAATGCTTGATTTGAGACATACCGGTAAGATAAGGAACCACCGTAAATGATGTCCTCCCCTGCCATCCGCAACATTTCTGATCTCATAATTGTTGTATTGACATGATCCGGAACAGACCAATTATCCTCCGGGACAACCGCGTATTCGACCGGGCCACTGACGAGTCCAGTTGTGTACCTGATAAACTATCGTGATATCAGAAACCAGGCCAACCGAAATAGGCAGGCGAGGGCCTCCTTTGAAATCAGATATTCACTTACGTCGTCGGTGAATGGTTTGTCATTAAGGAAAGTCCATGGATAGTGGAATCGTCTATTAAACCTATCCTCGATCATCCTAATAGAAGACAACGCCTCCCGGAGCTCACTATTCCTCACGAGCATAACCAACGATGCCTTTTCCGTTCCATTCTGGCTAACCTCGGTGTCATGACAGGCTGCGTTCGGGGAGCTATCCTTCAGTTCGGTTGTATTAACCCCATCATTAGGCTGGCCAGCATTACCCAGCACCTGAACCTTCTCTAGTCGTCCCCGTAGCTCGGCGTTGTAAACAACATTGTAAAGTACCATGCAGATTGATAACAGGCTGAGGAAGCGCAGGAATAATCGACGAGTGAAAAATCTTGTAGAGATTCGCGGGCTCGGGTCCAGACGCTGCAGGAGAGGTTTTGGCTCCTTTCGTGAGGGAGAGATGAAAGCCATGACTGCAGTTTTTTTGGGTTGAAGGTGAGTACGAGGACTTGAGTGAATCAGTGTAATGGTAAGATGTTGTATGTAATACAGTGCTCAAGTAGGGCAGGTTGGTATCTCGGATGTATCGGTATCCGTTTTGTGGATACATGCCCGGCCCTGCTAGTGATGTTTTGTGCTTCTGCCTGTTTCTTTCTCTTGCTCCGAATGGATGGTTCCGCGGTAGGGGTGGGCCATCTATATAATCAAGAGGAAGAGAGCCAGCCTTTTGGGTTCTTTACGGTATTTTCTCTAAATTGGAGAGGGGGGCAGTAGCACTTCGCAATGCCAAAGAGGATAGACAACTGTCCCTTGTTGTAACAGCTAGAAGGCCACACAGGGAGAGGTTTGCCGTTACTAAGGTTGAGAATATGGCCAAGCAGAGTACCGAACCGGTATTTCTATAGACTATCAAACAAGTCCTGGTCCCAATGCTGTTGCTGGGGAGGTGAGGACGCCAGGTTGCCTCCGATAGGGGATCACAGCGTGGAATCGGCAATCCAACCTCATCTTCTTCAGTTTGGAGGGCGCTCAGTGGTGGGCTATTCCAGAGACAATTGGTTCTAGCCCAGCATCATGGTTGTGGGTTAAAATAACTGCGTCAGGTATTTGCCTCCCTCCAACCCCCTAGGGTTTCTTCCAAAACGACACAAGGACGCGCGTCCGCATTTCCTACTCACCCACTCAAGTGCAGCAGCCCTCTCCAAGGTCCCCCCACCTTAGTCCGTTGCCGTGCTTCCCTGGCTAGCTATCCAGCATCTAGCGTACTGCTCCCGTTGCTAGTGTGTGCCACAGCGTGCGTAGAGCCAAATCCAACATGAGGCGGTAGATGAATTATTTGATAAACTATTCGCCTTCCCGGTGCTCTCTCCGGGGAAGGAAAAAAAGAAGTAAGAAATAAAAATAAAAGTGAAATTGGAAATTGGCCAGAGAGGGGTTAGAGGCATTTGTCACTTTGGCAGGGATCCAAAATCCGTCCTGGCTTGTTGGTATCAAATTATCTTCAGAGGAGATTTCAGCCTCATCCTGACCTTGCCTTGTCTGTGGTAATTGTTCCGGTGCCTTCTTTTGGATATGGTGGTTAGGCTAGTTCCGGTGGTTATGCTGTGTTGAATGCTAGTATCTAAGCACTGTACTCGAATTCTCTTCTCGCGGTGGGTAAATTTACGCCCCCTCCTCCTTAGCAACAAATTTAATTGCAGCACCCCGAGGATCCTCGGGAATTGATTTATTATAGTTAACGTATCACGTTCTAGGGGGATGGAGAGCGCGAAAGGACGTATTCCCGGGAATTCAACACCATCCAACCCCGCCCTGACATAATTGGTCTCGGACTCGCTGGGTTCGACTGCTGCCGCAGCAGCAGCGAAGTGCAGAACTCCAGAGATATTAGGATATCACATCGACAAAGACAAGGCATTGAGGTGCACGATACCGCTTGAGTGATGATTGTAGCTTGAGGCCGGAATTTCCACGGCCAAAATTAGCTCAGAAGTATCGCATCGCGGGATATGGGGGGCATCAGCTACTTACGGCAGCTCACGACTACGGTAGAGAGCCTGTTTCTCCGGGGATTGTCAACCGAATTTATGACTATGAAGCTGCAAAAAGCAGCGAGGTTTCTACTGTGCACTTTCTGGCTCCCTGGCTTGGCTGACGTTCCGCCTTACCCGGCAATGCGCCACTAGATCATCGTGTCGCAGAAGTAGCGTATAACTGGTCCGATATAGTACTAGTGAACATCAGCCTCTAAAGTTGTATTGTGGGCTCTACCGTTTATGCAAACGGTTTTCATCAACCACCCAACAAGGCTCCTAACTACGGCATGGCCCCAAGCTACTGTGCTGCTAAGAGTAGCATCTCGATCACACCAAGTGGTATAAAATAATGAGGCTGGAAACTCTGTCTTGGGCTCCCTTTTGGTCCTCAAACTAGATGCTGCTGACTTCTCGAGAGGCTGTGTATAGAGCACACGACCCCAAGGGGCTATTAGTGGCACGATCTACCTGGTGCATCCCTTCCGTTAGTTTCACGGCTCTGGGTTTCGGGGTATTTTCGGTAGTGCTTCTGGACATGTGAATACAAACCATGCAACATACTCGTTCATGATTCCTTTGACACCTACTCGAGTACAATCTCGGGACACCCAAATACCGGTACACACCCGTCCAAACACACAGTAATCTCAGCCCACAGGGCGATCATTGGGGAGTGTGCACTACGGCGGGCAGTGTATTTGAGCGTTCTGCGCTTTTAGTGCTTGCCCCAGAAAGACACCTATACTGTAATAGAAGATGGAAGAACAACTAGGTCATCTCGATCATTTTTCCTCATGTACTTTTTCTTTCTCCTCGGAATCTCCGGCAAACTAAGGTGGGGACTGGTGATTGGAGGCTGGTGATGAGAGTTTTTTGTAAAACTCTAAAAAAATCATTCAGAAAAACCCTATCTGCCTCTTTATCGCCCTAGCACTGGGCTTGGGGGCGGGGTAATTTGGTGTAAGCAGGGTCGGAGCTATCTAGCAGAGGCATACTTGCGCTTAGAAGGCTATTAAGCTGAGTCCGGCAAGTACGGTACACTATCGGAGCCTGTTTGGTAAAGATGCCAAAACAAAGGGCAAGGTTGCGGAGCTGTTGGGGGGAGGATAAGGCATGTTTCGGAGAACAAGTGCTCTCTGTGCCGGGAGAGCACTGAGCTGGTCTCCTAGGGGAATCCCCTGCAGCAGAGAGACTGGAATGCTGTGTACGAGTAGGTGTGCGAGTAGTGTACTGTCGGATGTCTTCCGAGGATCAAGGTTCTTTTGTGGGTATTGACAAAGAGGTTTATCAGGGCCACAATGGCACTGAAAGCATGATGGAAAACGACGAAAGAGAGAAGTGTCAAACGATGAAAACTCCACAGGATAATTCAAGTTCCTGTTTGCTCCTTCTCCCATTTCTCTACCTCGTGACTAGTCTTGTCCCTTCCGGATGTAACCTCGTCCACTAAGTTGGTTATGTCAGCATCACTTGGTTATACCCTAGACCTACAAGTACTAGAGTGCTGTATTGTACTTGCGATGGCCGAGTTGAAGGTGAGAAGTTTCAAGTAGGATAGGTGATCTGAGTAAAAGAAGCCAAAGCATAGCCCACCTGCTAAATTGACCACCTCTTGACGGTTAGCCAGGTAAAAAGCATCGAACTTCCGTTGCTGCCTTGGGCGGATGATATCGGCACTGCAATCGTGGGTAGAGAAGCTAGCACCAGCTGCTATGAACACCCTTCCCTCGCGGCACAGCACAGCGGCTCTAACGCAACCGCAGCCGCTACCGGGATCCGAGTTGCCTGTATTGCCACATCCAGGTTCTCTCGAGCCTCCAGGGTGCTCCCTTCCAAGCTTCCTTTGGATGGTTTCAACTCTTTAATCTATTTCTGCTGGTTACCAACAATCCCAGCCGCCTTCTCAACCATGTGCCCCAGAGTGCCGCCTCTCCTTAACAGATCGTCGTCTCGGGGCATCTTAACAAACAGCAATGGTGCTGTTGTCATTGGATACAGAGACCCAGCTCTGTAGCACCACGACTGTGCGGTTGAGAAACGTCCCCGGAGAAGATTGGGGCATATCAAGGGAGAGACGGATATCGATTGCGTGGGTGGCTTGAAATTAAGGACTTGAGAAGATACTGGGGTGTATAAGCACTATAGCAGGGGGGAATGATTTGTCCCGACTTGTTCATATCATGATCATGGCATGACTTGACATTCCTTAATTTTATAAAAAGTTTTACTGTAAAGGACCCAAACACTGTTCGCGGGCCTTTTAAAAAATAATACAGCTTAGCAAAAAATATTTGGAGCCGTCTGGGCCCGGTGGGAACGACCACTAGTACAAACTTCGATGGAGTATGTGGGAAGAAGGGAAGAAAAGGGTGTGTCTGCAAATAAAGCCAGGATAGACGCCAGGATACCGATGGTGAGCTTCCAACCAGAAGACAAAAAAAACTGAGTCCGGGGATATATTAATCGTAAGTTTTATACAGAGCGTTTCGTGCTATGAGCCTTCATCAGCGTGATTCTGTTCGCAAAAACCTTATCTAATTATAGCACTAGCACTTGGAGTTGGGGCGGCATATTTATGAAGCTTGTGCCTTGTGAAATCTCTATTAAAATACTAATCAGCCTTATGTAACCAAGATATTCCAATAAACTACGTAGCTGCGCGATGTAACCGCCCCCCCCAAAATAAACTGCTATTGCTTGGCCCTATTCATAAGAGCCTCTCCACCATATACCGGTAGTTATACGATTCTCCGGGTCAACTTCACAGTGGATCACTCGCATACTGGGTTCCAGGGTCCCGGAAACCGTAAGAGCTGGAATAATCTGGAATAACTCTGGGACGTCTAGGAGTTTCCCCTTTGGGTTAAGGGGAGAAAAAACTCACGCGAAAATATTCGCTTACAGCCCTTAGTTAAGACGAGTGGGGGGCGGCTACGTCCTGGCGAGATTCTCAATCATCCTAGTTCTTCCGGGACTTGGGTGCTGTTCTCCATGGGAGAGGACGTGGTACCCTTGATTGACACGACCGTTATGGGCGATTGGGAAAGGGTCATGAGTTTCTAGGGTAAGCTTTTTTGTTTAAATTAGCAGAGCGTTGGTAGCGGGGCGGATCCGATCCACTAGCAGAACAGGTTCCATTCACTCCTATAGTGCACCGAGCGGTTGGAGAAAACAAGACTGCGTCAGTAAAATTAGCATACCCGTGTCATGTATGATACAGCATATCCGTCAGAAAAAATTGAGGAAATGTGCTTAGATAACTGACTGGAGCTCAGGGGGACAGGTTGGTATGTTATTCTATTCGGTTTGTGATAAATGTCGAATGATCGAGTCAGCTCCCCACTATTGGTACCGGGTTCTAGTATTCAATTATGCATGAAGGATGCGTGGTTTCCTCCCTTCCGGTCGTTTTCGCTCACCGCGGTGTGCAGCCGATAATTTGGGGACTGATACTCGAGTACCGTAAGGACTCTTGCCGTTCGCTACCTTAGCAGGTGTCTGCATCGCCTGAATCAAAGAAAAAGGTCTCCAAAAGGGTTAGTCCCTCTCTGTGATGCATAAGATCAGTCTTCAAGATGTGTTGGGTCTCATTAACTGACGTACGCAATCCTGCTAACTTGTCAAGATAAACCTATCCTGGACCGACGGGGATAGCCAATCGAAAGAGTTTTTGCGGTACTAGAGAAAGAAATGATAAGAAGATTGATTTGTGATGTGTTGTCTTAGACGCGTGGCTTTCTGACGTCTCTTCAACCCCCACATCCCTGGTATTCGTCCCCCTGGGAAGCTACCAAGTTACTGGTCAGGACTTGTGGGTGGGGCATCTTTAGAATTAGGAACTCTCGCTGCAGGACGCAAGAGGACCAGTAGTCAATGAAACAGCGTTGCGCTGAGAAAATGCGTGATAATAGGGTTGTCATACAGCATCACTCGGGTTTAGGGAGAAGCTGATGGAGGTATTGGTGTTAGTGCTTCTTGCGGCCCTAGAGTATCATCGGCTGACAGCTGTATCCTCAGTTAACTCTTTCTCGCCATAATGAATTTAGATATTTACTAAAGTGAACACGTAGCAAAGTGGCTCTTTCGGTGGTGTTTCACCAGATAAAACATGTTTTATGCCTTCTTACTTTCTTAAGTTCCATCTCGGGAAATGTGGCGAATTTGGGCTCCACGGAGCGGTGGTCGAGGGGAATTGGCCTGCTTTTGAGGACATCGTTTTCGAGCGATTCCCGGCGAATGCAGTGGTTGGGGGTGATCGAACCGATGCTGGGGAAAGTCTAATAGAGTTGGGGAGTTATTCTCGTCGCGGGTAAGCTATAAGATTAGAATTAGAATAAGATATAGTTGTTTTGCCTTCCTACATTAAGTTTAATACTTGCGGTATCATGACAGCAGGTTTGTGTATGTCAGAAATGGACTCAGTAAAAACAGCTGTTCAACATTCCAGGGCTGTATCCCATCAATTCTCCACCATCTCCCGGAACCCGAGGTTTTTACCTTCTCCAAGTGGGGGTACTAGCCTTTGAGCCACGGTACTGCAATATCCCATTATATTTCCATTTTCTACCTCGTCATTTAATGATTGAGCCAAGTTCCTGGGGAAAAAAGAGAGAAAAGGAGAAAATTGGATGGTCTACTAGAGATGTGCGGGTTGAGATGCGCCCCCAGCAGAGGGTGGTGTAGTTATGCTGCAACTAAGGTTCGTCCGAAAGCGGACGTTGTTGGGATATGCTTTGTTCAGGATTTCAGGAGGGTTAAGAGCGGGAGGGGGGAAGGCAACGGTGGGAGGGAGGAATCGGCTAAGACTGCAGCGCTCACTATTAGATGTCCTTTATCCAGAGTGGATTACCGGAGGCATAGTGTAGTTCCGAGGCACTTTTTTACGCCTCTTCAAGGCATTCAAAGCTTGACAGATCCTGCGCGGCTATTTTGCCCCCCCCGAAAATTTCCGATGTTATTTTAAAGGCGGTTTCGGAAGTTAGATCGGGGCGGGGTACAATGGTGGCATTGCGCATCAATAAGGGGATTTCGGGGTTATCCCTGGCACACTCATAAGGTTTGATGGCCTGCTATGGTATAACGCAGCCCACGGCAAGTCGAAACACACGACGACCCGGCTACCAGTAACTTACACTAGCAGAGAGCATGAACCGGTTGTCTGGACGTCTCGGTCGACAAGCGCCACGCCCTGTTGTGGCTTTCATCGTGTATCATAGATATCTGTTTAAATTAAAGCTATTAGATGGGTGGAATCAATCATGTTTAAAAACACTCTACTTCCTCAAAATGTGTATGGCCACCCACTTTTCAACAGAACAGCTTATCGAACTCGCACTCAGCTCCTTAAACCAGGCCCAAAGGACAAGAGTCACATTACCACCTACTGCGAGCTTGAGGAGCATAGGAGCATATTGGTATCGGGATTGAGGCTGATGAGAATACCTTCTAATAATAGACATTGAATGATACTCTATATGGCCGTTTCATGCCACTATGTGTTTTGACTTTCCATGGTGTACATTAAGTTTTTTCTGGCAATGCCTGATTCAATACCTTGGGGTTTTGCGGTAAGCAATAGCCTTCCTTTTATGAATTGAGGTGAACCCATGCAGGGTTCTACTACAGGTATAATATCAGATCCGTAGTGGAAGATACTACTTAAAAAGTATCCCTGATATGCAGGTACCACATATTCAGAGTATGAGTACTTCCTGGCATATCTTCCTATTGGTTAGCTTTGGTGGTATTGCTTGTATTTTCTACTATGAATACACACTTAGCCAAGGAAACTGCAGAATTTAGAAGTTGATTTGTGATTATTGTAAAAAAAATAGAGTTTAAGGAGCATGGGAGAGTGCATCTGAATTATATTATACTATTAGTAATATTGCAAGAGGCTCAAAAGAGCCTTATATAAGGGAATTCTGAAATCTTTGCTAAAATCCTACTAGAGATATTCATTAATACAGCAGGTATAAGTTGAAATAGTTGGCATTCGAGTTACAAGTAGAGTTATTAGTTAAAACTAAAGAATCATATGCTATGTATCTTCAGCACAGGTTTAAAAATCCTATTCTATTTTTTTTTGTTAAATCCTAGAATTTATTTGCTTAAAGGTGCAAACCTCTGCTTCAAGGGCAAAAGCCCCCGTTTTGAGCACTAAGCTATATTGGTCAAAAACCTGCTCCTGCAAATATATGATAGGAAAAAAACAAGCCATCCCAAGTTTCTCTGGTTGTCACAAATCGTGACTAAGCAAGGCAGATTTCACATGACTAATACTTATTAGTCATAAGGTATGTTGGGTTTTTACACTATGACGTCATTTGACTCATAGTTTTCACATGACTGCGCACTTGCGAGTCATTGGTTGATTATGATTGGTTAATGGTTTCATGACGTCACGATCGTGACGTCATACGATGTAATGATTTCGCACATGATTCAGATTACGAGTCATGGGTTTCACACATGCGACTCATTAGAGCGCATGATCGAGTTTATGGGTTTGGATCGAGGAAAGAGAAGGTGGGCAGCTGATTTGTAAGAATCAGCTGATGGATTTCGCACCATGACTAATTATGAGTCATGGGGGCTATGTTGTGTGATGGTGACGAATCACCAGGGTTAGGGTTGTGAGAAGATGGCTATATAAGGCGCTTGGTTCCGACCAAGAGATAGGACGGCGTTACGGTGTCGAACTCTCGGTCAAAGTAGGCCCTGGCTTGCTGGGCTTGTACTGTTACGGGGTAGCCAACACGGTAGGATTCCGGGCTAACTAGGCCGAGGATATTCGAGACAACGGAATATAGGTCAGGAAGGCTCAAGAAGAATTGTTTGATAAAGTAATAGAAGAATATCGTAATA
>Ga0307513_10005166_pt1 | contig 17289 bp, 19 predicted proteins | sample 15_EM_MG_FD_202174 | JGI IMG/M metagenome (GOLD analysis project Ga0307513, IMG submission 202174) | Populus trichocarpa ectomycorrhiza microbial communities from riparian zone in the Pacific Northwest, United States - 15_EM | ecosystem: Host-associated > Plants > Roots > Unclassified | place... | reverse complement strand
CAGCGCACCCCCCCGTCGGCCCTGGCCCGCCGCGGCCCGGCGGGGTGGGCGCCGCGGGGGCGCGGCCGCCCCCCCAAAGGACTCGTAACCGGGGGATAATCTTTCGCGCCATTGAGCCGTTCAGGGCGTTCAAATCCTTGGGTCGATTAAGCTCGATTGTGCGAATTCCATATGTCGAACTGAAAAGGACATCGTTGGGTGCATCGCTCTCTTGCTCCTTAATCACTAGAGAGGAGGCCGACATCTAGAGTTACCAAATTAGACATTAATTAGGGGGCATATATTCTCATTAGTTCTGTCTTGTCTCATGGTACCTTTTGTTGAGAAGAGAAGCCAGGGTTCAAGATCCTTGCACGGAGAGGCATCGTCCTTGGTTTTGAATGGAGGAGACCCAGGGCAACTCTCGTACAGAATGAAGGCCTTAAAACCATAAGTAGAAGAGAGCCTGGGGAGAATAGAGTTAGGCACCTGGAGGGATTTTTGTCTTTTTGGTTATCGGGAAAGAGAGCGGGGGGTGCAGTGAGATCTGGAGCGGGAAGCGAAATCTACCTCGGTCCCGCTTTGGAATGGTTGCAGCTGCTGTCGGTTTTCAGTGGGTACGCACGAGACCTCACCGCTGACCCACCGGGAACTGGGTTCACATTTTAGCAGTGATATCAATTGGAAAATTGAGAGTAAAATTTACTATAGCTAGTGGAGCTATTGACTTGAAAAAATAAGTGTGATGGTATTTATACTACATATTTACGACCGTTCCTTTTGGAACCACTCCAATGCTTCCCTTTCAATCACGATCCTTCCCATTTCCAGCTATATCCCAATGTTGCGGTCAGTAATGGTCTAGAGAAGTGCCTCCATAATCAAACGGACATCGGAAGGGATTTCTATAAGAGAAACTTACAAGATCCTTGACATCTACCTCCTCCCTCGTCAGCACCAATCCTTCAGGCCCCAACCCCTTCATAGCATCCATAAAATTCGGTCTCTTCTCATTCACGATAAACAAACTCCTCGAGTTCTCATTTCCCCAGCCATTCTTTTTAATAATCGAATTGGCCAATCCCGGATCATTAGCCTGAATCTCGAGTGGATCCTCAATAACAATCAACTGCCCGCGCCGATACCGGTAACTGAATGCAGTTCTCCAGGCCAAATTATACATCTTCTTGGGCAGATCTGTAGAAAAGTCTCGAGGTTTGGGGCCGTGGGCTACTCCTCCTCCACGAAGCATGGGTGACTTTCGGTCTCCAAGGCGAGCCATACCGGTTCCTTTCTGTGGGCGGACCTTGCGCCCGCTACCGTGTACCTCTCCACGCCATTTTGTGCTTGCGTTGCCGGAACGAGCAGCATCGCCTTCATATGTTATGGCTCTATGTAAGATATCCCGGCGTGTTGGGAGATGCAGGAAGGCTGTAGGAAAGGATTGGAAGCGCAGAGGCTCAAGCGTAGGGAATCGATAGATCGTAGCGAGGACGGTGGGCGCTGGTGAATATTAGTAGGGGAATAAGAGGTTGCTGGGGGGTCACACGTTTCCTAATTGCGAAGGGCATCTCCGCCGGTGGCTCTGGGGGAAGAACTCGTATAGAGGGGGAGGTAGATGGTACACCTGAACCCTCTACCTCAGTGGCCAGGAACCTTGAACATCCAGGAACAAATGACAGCTGCAGATCGTTAGAGCGAGATGGCGAGAGACTTCCTTTTCTAGCGACTAGGATCAACTACCTTTAGCAAATCATCCAGAACTCTGACCCTCTTTCCACCTGACAAGCCAGCCCTGGCAAAAACCGTTCTTGAGGCCATCGCGTTGTTGTCATCCGGGGGTGATGGTGGGGTGAGGTGGGGGGCTTGCAGGTGGATCGATCAACGGAGGTTGCTTGGAAACTTTTTTTCCCCTCGACCTTCTTTGCTTGGCCCCTGGGCCAATCCGCAAAACAACCCCCTCACCACAAATCCGCAACGTGTCGCAAGACCCCCGGTACGGCCATTGGAAGGATGTCTGTTTACACGCTGTCGGCAATCTCGCCAATACGAGTTTTAGGCACAACCCGTTTCAATGTTATTCGACCAATTGCCCTGCAGGGTCTCCGGACTAGGGCTATTCCAAACGACAGCAGCGCTGAAGGGGTCGAGGGCGCCGGGAGTGCCGAAGGAACCAAAAAAAACAGGTTGAATATGAGGACTATCGAGACAATGCCGTTCCAGACATACCAGTTCGCCTTAGATATAATCAACAAGGATCGGCAAGAAAAGCTCGAAAGAATCGCTCAAGAGAGGGAGACCATGAAGAAATTGATCAAGTATAAAGGCCTCACGCACAAAACCCGGCGAATCATCTCTATGAAGCAGCAGATTGAGAAATGGCAGCTCCTTGTCGACGCAAACAACCCCCGAGTAAAATACAATTTTGATTGTGGGATAAGTATGCCGCGATTTTGCCTCCCCCGTTAAAACATGGGCCCTAATCAAGTGTTCGTTAGTTGGTATGAACAAGCCGATATACCTTCATCTTCTCAATAAGAAGTGGAGACAGCGGAATCGCCCGATCCTTATGCAAAGACTTGAGACTATGCATGTTATTCCAGATGTTCTGCCAACCATCGACCCCATTGTCGATGTCCAGGTGCATTTCAAAGGCAGAAAGGTTCAGCCTGGACTGCTGTTGGATTCTTTGATGGTGGAGGAGTTCCCTACTGTCAGAGTTATTCCCTTTAAGAATAAAGAACTGCTTTGTACTATTGCAGTGGTGGATCCTGGTATTTTCATTGCCCTCCCCCGCATCACTGGAGCAGCCCAGGCTAACGACCCTCTAGACGTTCCGGACCCAAAGAAGCACAGGTTTAGATACCGGTGCCATTGGGTTGTGTGAGTGTAGACATTTCGTCCGCCATCAGACACATACTAACACATTCAGCTCCAACATTCCCATCTCCCCAATGCAAACCACCGCTGTTGGGCGCTTGGCCAAACCTGCGGACACAATTGTGCCATATCTCCCACCGCATGCTCAAAAGGGAGCTCCATATCACCGCTACACCATGATAGTCTTCGAGCAGCCTGGGAAAATTGACAAAACGGCTCTAGAAGGGAGTATTAGTAGGGACAGCTTCACCATGAGAGGGTTCCAGGACAAAAACAAACTACATCCCATCGGGGCGTTCATGTGGCGTGCAGAGTGGGATAACCACACCAAGGAAATTATGCAGAAACATAACTTGTCTGGTTGGGATATTATGTATAAACGGATTAAGGATGTGGTACCATCATAGAGGAAGCGGGCATGTATATAACAGTTTAAATCATCTACACCATTCCCCCAAAATGACATCAAACCCTCTATCTACGGTATCTATAATATCACACCAAATCCCAACCCACAATATCAACGCCAATGAAAACGAAACTAATCAATCCTCAATATCCTTCAACCCATTCTCAAAAAACTTTGGCATCGGCTTAAACCTAGCAATAACCTTCCCACGAACCAACGCAAGCGGCACAGGTCCGTAATGCCTAGAATCATTCGAAAACGGCAAATTGTCCCCCGTGGTCCAACAATGCCCCGGGGGAACCTAGCACATGTAAAACCGTACGCATTAGGCCTCTCCCTACTACCACCTCCAATCCAATCCCACCCTCCCCACACTCACCTTAATCACTTCATCCCCCTTCTCGGGATCGACCACAACCCAATCACCCGGCATCCCGATAATCCTCTTACTAACATGCATCCCGGGCCCATCCACGGGGCGCACGTAACTGACCATATCGCCCACGCTGACCCCGCGACCGCGGGAGTACAGCTTCGATATCACGATCCAGTCCCCGGCGATATTAATCGTCGGGAGCATGCTCGCGCCCGTCGCGGCGCCGACGCAGTAGAAGTGTTCCCAGAAGAGGTGGATGAAGAAGAAGGTCTGCCCTACGCGGGTTAGGGTTTGGAGTTGCGCGCGGAGGAAGGGGGTTGAAGTGAGGCGTCGGAAGAGGGTGGCCATTTGAGGCGGTGCTTGGGTGGTCGTTTGTTGATTGGTTGGTTGGCCGGTTGGTGCTTGGTTTGGGGGAGGGGTGTGTGGTTCTGTGAAGGAAGCAGGATGGTGGGAGAGGTGGGCGGGATTGCGTCAGAGGCCGTGTGGGTGAAATTTGAATGTCACGTGGTGATAATAGATTTCAGGTACGGGTTTTTTGATAACAGGTTTTCGTTTCCCTGGTTTTCCTTTTTTCTTCCTTTTTTAACCTGGAGGGCTAGAGAGTAACACAAGGAGAGGAAGGAAGATCTCGAGCTCTTGGGCGGGGTCGTTCGGTGCAGAGCCAGTTCTATCATGCTGTGACCTAGAGATCCCTAAACAGGGCGTTTACGGACTGTATCATGTGTATCTATTAGCCAACAAGTATCATAAGAATGTTCGTTTATCCCGCGCTTCCCCCCAAGGATCTCTCAGAATCTGGAAACCGCTCAATCTGAGGAGCTGCAAGCTTGCAATGCTTGCGGAGCCCGTAAATCAAGCTACGGCCCCCCGAAATCACTCAGCCACTCACCCTCTTCCAACTTTCCCAGGCCTTCCACCACCCACCTAGCTAGCACAACCCTGCAAACTCTGCAGTGAATACCGACACTCGTACCGCAGCCACAGTCCCGGGCCAAGTTGAATCAATAAGTGAGACGCACAGCTCCTCCCCTCCCCATATTTCTCCAATGTGGGGCATACTCGAGTATTCTCATGGAAATCTCATTTCTCTTCTTTTCCCACCGGCAAGTACGGTTAGTCTCACAAGTCCCTCAGCTTAGGAAGTATAACTCGTAAGTACTCCAGTGAGGCACAAACATAATATTGTACTCGTACCCAGATCCCCCTTCTGTAGGTAAATCCTAGCGGGGAATATAACACAGGACTTACGCTACTAACAGTTGAACTGTGAAGGTATTTGAGTGTGTTGAGTTACAAATAGAACCTCACAGAGCCATTACTCGAGTACATCCCTGGCCCCTTGCCCCCCCTGTCTGGGTAGGATAAGAGGATTGGATGCAATGTCATACGCGAGACTTTGGCGTGGTGGAGGGGAGGGGCGAGAGTCAAAAATGAAAGTGGGCAATTAAAATAAGGACGGAAAGAACCTACCGAAAAGGACCGGAAAAACTTCTGCCCTGGAACGAACGAGTGAGTAGACGGATCGAGCCGAATCGCTGCATGGTTGGTCTGCCGTTTCTCGCAAGGCAGGAGGGAGAAAACTGCGGGGGCGGCAGGGTGCAGTACTCGTACTACAGACAGGACTTCACCCCAGCGGGGAAATGTGATATATTGCAGGAATTTAGGGTGGGGGGAAGATGGTAGAAGTTTCCTCTTTCTTTGTGTTTGTGACGCCGATTGAGTACTCGTAATCGAATGACGTTCGTGAACATCGCTGTTACTGCACACGGCCAGAGTCTAGCTTTTTCGCCCGAACCTCGATATCATACAATAGTGGCCGTGTTCGCAAACGTCGTCCAATTACGAGCACTGGTAGCACTAGGGGTAGGTTGGTGGTGCAGGAGTTTTTACTCTTAGAAATTAGTAGACAGATACTGCGCTGTACTAGTATCCAGATACATTCATTCATTACCGGTCACTTCGTGGATTTGCCATGTTATGTTATTCTTCCTTATGACACCCAAGTACCCGGTTTACTTCTATAACTTACTCCTTTCCTTCCTGCTCCTTCAGACTTGATCATTCGCCCCATGCCGTGCATCTCGCCGAGTGACCGCCAATGTCCGGCCTCAACTCCAACTTCACCCCGGGAAGCCCCGACAACAATCTGCAACCCACAGGCAGAGAAATCCTCCCGCCAAGTTATGCCAATCCTTACGGAGAGACATCCCGTAATCCACCCACCCTCCATTTACCAGAATCCAACCATTCAAGAGCTCACAAAATCTTGAACACTCAAATTGCTTGTAGGCAGATGCGGATGCGTGAGCGTGAATGCAAAAGTAGGCGCTTGCGTGGCCCTTTTCTAGGAACCAAGCAGGATCCGGCAGATATTTTTTTTATTACTGGTATCACAAAACTTGCAAGCTAACTCGAAGCAAGACTGTTTTTTTGTTTTGTTTTTTTCTCTCTTTTTTTTTTACGTTTTGAGGCTTAACTGGATGACATCAGTCCGCTTTTGCCCCTCTTTCCCCGCACTCTGGACAAACCTCACTTCTTGCAGATCCCTTCTGCTGATTGACGGTTCGTTGTGTTTTCTTGTTCCTTGCTTGATCCGGAAACCAAAACGAAAGGCCCGGAGAAACGACCAGACATCTAATTCCACGGCTATCTCAGCCGAAACATTTCGACAGAACTTGATTCAGAAAACCTCCGAAAACTCGAAAGAAAGGCATTTCTCCTCCACAACATATACTAGTACCAGAATTGGAAAAGTTTGTTATTAATCATGTCCAGTAAGTCTCACACTTCGTTGAAGGAGTACCGGGTACCAGCCACTGGGGCAAGACCGACTGGTATCACGCATTATTAGACTCACAAGAAGAATTGGGAAAAGGTTTTGTGTAATATAGTGAAAATTAAAGCAGAAAAAGTGTTATGATGGAGGAGAATAGATCTTTCTAACGTCGTTTACCCACATTAGACAAACACTTCGTCAACGATCCCGTTCATCTCTTGAATCTGGCCCTGAGTTCAGCCCCACTAGCGAATCCATCCGTGGCTCTCGATGAGGAGAACAAAATCGTCTATTGCAAGTCTCCTCCAGAATCTCATGCTGGCCGAGTAGCAATCATCTCGGGCGGGGGAGCGGGCCACGAACCTAGCTTCGTATCGTGAGTTTTTTGTTTTCCCCATAATTTACACCTTTTCGTCCATTTCGCTCGATAGGCATTCTCTGTCCATGGGGGAAGGGGGGGTGGAAGCAGAAGAAAAGAATGCCTGCAACAGATCACGAAACTGCACAGGCCCGAAGAAAGATAGGATCTAATGGCTGATGTGTTCCCTACAACACCAGTTTCGTTGGAGATGGCGTCCTCCGAGCCGCTGTTTCTGGCTCGATTTTCGCTTCACCATCAGTGAAACAGATCTATAGCTGCATTACTCGCAGGGTGAATCCAAACTCTGGGGTCCTCCTCATCGTGATGAATTACACAGGGGACATCCTGCACTTTGGTCTCGCCAGCGAGAAAGCGAAGGCCGCTGGCATAGATGTGGACATGGTAGTGGTTGCCGACGACGTTGGCGTTGGTCGAGAGAAGAACGGGAAAGTCGGTAGACGCGGAATTGCGGGAACAGTCCTGGTTCATAAGATTGTTGGAGCATTGGCTGCTACTACGGCGGGGGCTTCTTTGAAGGAAGCTTCGGCATTGGCCAAACTTGTTGCAGCTAATCTTGTGTCTGTAGGTTCGTCACTCGCTCATGTACACGTGCCCGGTCGAGCGATAACTGCCGACGAGGACGAGGGGGCACTCAAGCCGGATGAGATAGAGATCGGCATGGGAATTCATAATGAGCAGGGGTATAAGCGGGTCAAGACCCCCGAGCTTCCGGAGCTGGTTAGGATACTCCTAGACCAGCTCTTGAGTAAAGAGGATAAAGACAGGAATTATCTTGAAGATGTGGAGAATATTGAAGGCTGGGTTCTTATGCTCAACAATCTTGGTGGTGTAAGCCCTCTAGAGATGGGAGCAATTACCGCAGAAGTCTCAAAGCAGCTTGGTAGGTTAATTCTGGGCAGCAGGTTAGAGGGCCTATGCTAACCCAATTCCTCAGACTCAACCTACTCTATCAAGCCAAAGAGGATCTTCTCCGGCGCTTTCATGACCTCCCTTAATGGGAATGGTTTCAGTATCAGCTTGCTCAGACTTGTAGACACAGGCCTTGGTGAAGCCAAGTCGATGCTAGACCTCCTCGATGCACCCCACGAATGTCTTGGGTGGTCCGCCCCAGTCAGGCAAGAAACTTGGGCCAATAAGGACAGGCAGAACCAAATCTCAGAGAGTGATGCAGAAGGAGAATCAGTCCCGCCCTCAGGACTGAAATGTACGCAGTTCATGTCCCAACCTCTCAGATCTTAGCCAAACTCTAATACGACCTCCTTCTCTCAGTGAATGTCAACCAATTTTGCCACACCCTCTCTAACGCCCTCAAAGCCCTTATAAAAGCGGAACCGGAGATCTCCCGCTACGATGAACTAGTCGGTGACGGCGACTGCGGTTCCGCCTTGAAAAAGGGCGCCGAAGCCATCCTTCAGCTAATCAGCGCCAACAACATCAGCCCAGACGCCGTAATCACCATCAGCGCACTGGCAGAAGTGGTAGAGGCAAACATGGACGGAACTTCCGGTGCCCTATACTCGTCAGCCCACCCATCTATCACTAGTTATCACTCGAAGAGCTAACCAAAAAAAATGACAGTATCTTCCTAAACTCCCTTGCTAAAGCCCTCCGTGGAGCTGGAGAGGGCGAAGTGAGCTTGGGGGTATGGGCCAACGCGGCTATGGCGGCGCTGGTCTCGTTGAGGAAGTACACCCCTGCGCAGCCCGGGGACAGGACGTTGGTCGATGCACTGCAGCCGTGTATTACTTCGTTAGCCGAGGACGGAAACGTTGGCAAGGCGGCAAAGGCTGCGAGGGAGGGCGCTGAGAGTACGAGGGGTATGAAGGCGTCGCTTGGGAGGACTGTCTATGTGGGTGATGTAGGGGATACCCCAGATCCGGGGGCTATTGGAATCGCGGTGCTTATGGAGGGATTGGCCGAGGCGGTTTGAATGCCTGTTGGGGGCGACTAGTGATACGGGATACCTTAGATCATGGGGGTTTGAATTGATTGGTTGTGGCTTACGGGCGATTTGCTCTTCTTAGTTCTGCATGAGATTGTGGAAGGGCGGCTTCTAGTGCAGTAAAGCAGGCGCCGAAGGCGGGATTCCCGCGGGAGTAGGCACGAGTAAGGGATTGTAAAATTTTTAAAAGGATAGCAGGCCTACTTAACTTAATGCTCTGATCCTGAAAGTCGACGGGAAACCCCAGGAAATGGAGCTGTTAATAGCTATCAAGAACCACAAAAAAGCATGAGCGAGTTTCGAACGAACCATGCAAGTGATCCAGCATACCTCCTCCACATCCACAACGCTCGCAACGATATTATGCCCCCCTCCATGCCCCTACTACCACTACAATGCCTCGCGAAGAACACTCAACCGGACAGCGCAACACAAACCATACCGCAATCTATACCTCACTCTCGGGCACCTAAGTGGTCACGGCAGAGATTACGACCAAAGTGTGCCGAAGACTTATATATGACGTACGATATAGCGAGTACCAATCACGTATAATATTTAAAGCGGACCCCTTTCCCATAACTTAGCTCCGATCGACGATAGTACCTCTGTCGACACCTTACAAGATGAACCTCCCACACCACCTCACTCAACAAGTACTCGAGTACAGTATTGTACCTCCTTCCACCCAGGTTCCCAACTCATCAACACATACTGTACATGCATCACCAAAAATCACCCCACTCCCTACCAGCCCGCAAATCAGGATTGTTACCGACCATGGTAAATCCCGAACCGGCCTGCACATCCGCCCGCCCACCCGTCCTCATGCTAAATTTACTTGCCCTATCGATGGTTCCATCATCCACACACACAACATATCGCGTAACCTTTGATACGATTTACCCAAAGCCCTTCCGAAGAAAGTCTTGGCGATGAGTGAGCGAATGAGGCTGAAATGATCTGCGTCGGGGGCTTATCTTGGCATGGTTGTCATCGAGATAAGGAGTCGATGAAATACTTAAGCGAGGGCAACGCTCCTTCCAACCAGTGAATCGCATCTGAGACACTAGAGATCCCCGCTTGCGTTTCCTACGTGACCTTACTCACCCGAAATGAGTTCCCGAACTAAAGAGGATTTTGTGCCGGCGCTCCTGGTGATTGATTTTCAGGAGGATTTTTGTCCGCCGGTTTGTTTGCTCTTTTTGTTGTTCCCGGCAGTGTTGGGGCTGACTGCGGGGGCGGCGTTAGAATGGATCACTAGGTGTACAAAACGGTCGCGACATTGCGCCCATCGTAAACGCACTGTTGCTGCTACCATTTGCATTGAAGGTTGCTACCAAGGATTGGCATCCGAGGGATCATGTCTCCTTTGCTTCGAATCATCCACCGCCGGATAATATTCCGTTCGTATCGAATACTACGGTTATCCACCCTGATGGTTCGAACAGAAAGTACACGACGCTCTTATGGCCAGATCACTGTGTGCAGAACACCCGTGGGGCTGAGTTGGTTCCGGAGCTAGATATCTCCCGCATCGACGCAGTGATAGAAAAAGGCCGAGATGCCCGGGTGGAGATGTACTCTGCCTTCACGGATCCATTCCACTTACCGCCGTTTACACCGGAGTCTACGAGTGTGTCTACTTCGGACTTGCCCACGATGCTTCATGAGAAGGGCATTACGGATGTGTTTGTTGTAGGGCTTGCACAAGATTTCTGTGTTAAAGAGAGTGCCATTGATGCGGCTAGGTTTGGGTATAGGACGTTTGTTGTGCGTGAAGGGACGAGGGCTGTTGTGCCGGGGATCGGGTGGGATAAGGCCGAGGAGGATATGGTTGCTGCGGGAGTGAAGATTGTCGGGATTGAAGGGAGGGAGATTGAGAGGGTTAAGGGGTGTGGGAAAGAGGGGGATTGAATGGTTGGTTTTATTTTATTTTTATTTTTATTTTTTCACCATTCACCAGAGGGTGGTTTGGTTGCTCGAGCGAAGAGGATGCATGGGGATGGTATCACGACATACAACTCACCCTCTGGGAATGTGGATGACACGCGGGACGGGGGAGAGTTGTTCGTTACTTTACTTACCTTTTTTTAAAGGATATTTCCCACGCTGGCTTCTAGAGTTGCAATGGGGGGGGGGGGGCTTGGGAAGTTGTCAAGTGAATTTACCTCTATGGTTTTATATTTATGAGGAATTGATACATACAATAGTTTTCACACCCTCCCTCACAGTAAATTTCCGCACAGTAATCTACAACTCGCAGCAGGGAGAGGTGGCGTTTTTCATATTGCAGAATTGTCGAGGGTTGAGTGTGGGGCAGACCAGTCTCAATGGAGGCTCAAAGTGCGTGTCTCAACGCGTCGCGTCGCGCGAGGGACGAAGAACCACGGGAACTTCCCCCCTCAGGGCAAGTCTTGCTGCGCGTCGAGCCACAAGCCTCCTCTTTTCGCTCAATTTCCATTTTCGCCGTCACATTCCGGGGGTCAGGAAGAGGGAGGGATAAGGGAGAAGGAGGCGCCCTCTCTTGTGCTCACACTTTTAGTGTTGCCTCCTGCCCTTCCCTCCCACCTTCGCTACTACTCAACAGTATACTCCTCCACACCTTAGGGAACTCTCTCCCATAACTTTTTATAACTTTTATAACCTTTAATAGGTCATTCCTTTAGAAACAAACTCCTAGACAACCCCTCTGCTCCGCTTTGTCGCTCGTGGTTTCCCCTCATCTGACGCGCCCGCGCTCGAACCACCGTTATCTTGGCTCAACACTTCACACGGTGCGTCCGATCAACGAAGTAGAGCGCACCCTACACGATATCCAACTTCTGGCAGTGACTCTTCTGCTGGCTGGAGATTCTAAATGACTTCAGCCATGGGGCCTACGCCGCCTGGGTCTTCAGCTGGTTTTCAGGGCGACAATGTTGGTCAATCATCGTCACGTTGTATGAGATGTACGCGTCCCAACGCACCGCCAGATAGGCAGTCACAAAAGGAAAACAAAGGTGCTAACTATTCATAGTGAAAGTATCCTATGCGTTCGACGATAAGAATAAATCAAACTGTCTTGCGAGATGGCCGCACTTGATTACCACCAGGGTGGTTGAGCTGGATAAGGATACGGTGGTGGGAGCTGTGGAATTCAAGACTTGCATATTGAGCATGATTTCTGCGAGGTCGGGATCATTACATCTATGTGGGATTGAAATGGCTGATTTGTGGTTAGTCCCGAACTCGTAGCAACTCTGGGGCAGGATTACTCAGTCTACGCGTACGATTACTCCGAGGTTGGAGTTCCCTTGGTTGGTTGTGGCATGCTTTCGTGGGCGATGGCGACTGTCAACTCGAACAATCCCTCGACAAATGCCTCCATGATTACGGGGCGTGTTGTATCCAACAGCTTTGGGTTTTTCAGCAATGATGGAGTCAAGGAGACCTTGAATGTCAAATTAAAGCTCACGCCGGTCAATACTTTTACGCAAGCGCAATTCGTCGAGTCTGTACACGCCTATAACGCTCTTTCGAAGGTGATACCTGGTGGCTTTGATGCATCTGCTTGGACGAATTACCTTAATGCAAATCCACATATATTAGCTCCTCCTGGGAGCCTAACGTCAACTGCATCTAAGGTCTCTCATAAAGGCGCTACCCCTCAACCGCTGCCATCAGGAATGGGAGATTGTAATCCTACTTCTGGGGAGGAAAATGGTGAACCTCCGCAGAAGAAGGCTAAGACGGGGTCGACTAGGGTAAGGAAACCCAACAATGGTAATCGGAAGAAGAAGGTGGCTGCTACGGTAGCACCTGGAGCCCCTCTCGAGTCAATTCCAGAGATGCTTCCGTTGCCTCCGACCCCTCAAGCGAAAGAAGACATGTCACCTCCACCCCCTCCTTCACAGCCGTCTCCTACACCGACACCCCCTGAGCTCTGCCAGGCAATGCCAAACAATAACCCGATGACACCCATGCCAACAACTGTGTTTTCTCCGGCGTATGCAAACTCACCTCCCCGAACTGTAGACGCGAGGACAATGAGGTCGTCACCACCGACTCAGCTTGAGCCATCTAGAAATGAGATATCACCCACTCCTACAAGTCCCGTTCTGCCATCTCTTTGCCCAGATGTACCGTCACCGGATGATCTAGAGCGACGGTTGGATGCTCTCTTCGAAGAGGAGGAAGAGGAGCTTAAGCCTCCGTTTGCAAGTCTTGAACAGCCGGTGGCAACAGTGGAGACAACGCCGGAAGAGGTGAGCCTGGTAGGTAATCAGCCAATAGCTTCATCTATGTTGGAGCTACCGAAGATCCCCATGCCTGTTTCTTTCCCCGATAATGTCAATATGAGCGCAGCTCCTTCACCCGATTCGACACGAGCAATTGCAAAGTCCAAGCCACAAAAGCGAAAATATCCTCGGAAACCAAAGCGGTTGATGTCCGATGCGGCAGCATCCAGTGAATTGGGAGAAGATAGGGAAACTGCTAAGAGATCGAGGAGCGAACGACCGCAACCCAAGCCTCGTACAGCTGCTCATGTCAAGGAGAGGATTGAAATGCAATTGGTTCAGGCAGTGACTCAAGGGAAAATGCCGAACTTTTGCATGAATTGTGGCGCGATTGAAACGCCTACATGGAGAAAGGTCATGATTGCTAGGGATGACAATGATGAGGATACCAAGGACAAGGAGGTAAAGGCTGAGAAGGGCGAAAAGGAGATATTACTTTGCAATCCTTGTGGACTCTGGCACGCTTCGCATAAGACTATGCGCCCGCAAGACTACTGGGATGGAAAGAAGGAGGAGCCCTCGGCACCGGTCAAGAAACCTCGAGTGAGAAAACGCAAGCAGCCAGCGACAGCTAAGCAGATGCCCAAGCAAGCTCAGCAACCGACTGCAGCGCAACTACCGGGACCTCTTGCTGGACCAATTGTAGTGCTAGATGAGGAAACGCCTCGTCATGCGCCGGCGACGGTTCGGAAGGTTCTTGCAATGACTCCTCGGGGGACAAGATCTGTAAAGGGGTGTAACCCGGAATGGGAGGCTGCTTCCCAAGCTGCGAAGCGTGCTGTCCAGTCTAGCCCTATCAAGCCCGGGAGTGCAGATAGTCCCATCGACTTGGATAGCCTTGAGTCGAAGTCAAAATCACCAAGACGATTGTTGTTCACGAAACCTAACGTTAATGGCGCTACAAGTCTGCGATCACAGGGTTCTGGTGATGGGGACCTGACAAGTACATCTTTCCAAGGGATGACTCCAGCAGGAGACGTCGAGAAGGAGAATCGTGCTCCAGAAAGCTTAGAGCCAAGTGCCCCTTCAGGCGCCACTGTGCTAGATAAACCAACAACCCCCCAGAAACGAAAGGTAGTCCCCCTATACCCCCGAACGCCCATCCGAACTGGTAGCAGAGCAAGCCTTGGGTCGCCTAGCCCCTGGAACGCCGCCATCTTCTCTTCCGCCAAAAAGACGGTAAGCGGACTCTCACCCAAACATCGCCACCTCTCCTCCCCACAGCGTCGAAATCTCTCCCCGACATCAGCTTTCCTAGAGAAGCTTCTAGAGGGTGCAGATATCGACACTGCTTCAAGGAACCTTGAAGAAATGTCTACCGATATCCTCGGTACTTCACCAAACCAACACCACCTCCCGGACTCGGCCTTCAATTTTGGCGACGATATATTCGGCACAGACATGACCATGCCCAGCTCTCCGCCACTTTTTAACCTAGACGGCGTGGTGGGCAATGATACTGTGAGCAATGCCCTTTGGAGTGAGTTCTTGCCGTCGACGCCGGACATGGGTAACATGACCTGCGGACTTGACATATTCGAGGATATTCGCGGGGTTGCGGCGCCAGAGGAGGAGCGGGGTGAAGGCGTTGGTGTTGGCGATAGGGATGAAGGACAGAGGAGTGAGAGCAGTAGTGTTGTGCCAACGCCCTCTACGACGAGTGGTGGCAGAGTGGACTTTTCGTCGTTTATCGACGATGTATCAAAGGCTGTGGCCGCAGATGTTGGGGAGTAGACGGTCGGGTGTACACTGGTTGTTGGCTTTGTTTTTTACTTGGGTTTGGTTTTCCTATCTATTATATTTCCCTTGATTTGTATCTACCCGGCCCAGTGTATGTAAGTAAGCGGTGCCTACGAGTGGATGACGTGATGAGAGGTTAAGCGGTGTCTTGCTTGTTTCATGTATTATTACTATTATTCCCCTTCTTCCCCTTTTTATTTCATTTCATTTGTGCTCCTACTACTATTGCTATACCGTTTGCGTTTGTTTCCTTGGGTTCGCTGGTTGGCTGGGGTGGTATCTGGAGTAGGTATTTTCTTTTTCTTGTCAAGTTGGTCTTTATCACATTTTCTGAATCCTTCTTGCCCCTCCCCCCTTCCTCTCCTTTGCTTTTCCATTAGTTCATTGTATATGTGGGCAAGGTGGGTTACTGTTATGATGTTACGGGATTTTTTGACCCCCCTTCTGCGCCACCGAAGAGAAGGGGAGGCGAGAAAAGTGAGCTGCGGCGGACGAGGGGAGTAGCTAGGTAGACTTAGTAATAAATATGATTGTATTTTTTGCCATATGCGTGCATGGAGGGTGGTGGAGCGTTCTTTTACACAGTGAAGGTAGAGTACCGGTATGCACGAAGCACTGTCACTCAAACCCACCCCTCCCGATCACTGACACCTCACCGGCGCTTGTCCCTTTACGTCCTGTGCCAAGAGATTTTTTGTCGTGACCACCGTCTCAAGTCGCTTCTCCAGAACGTTATCAACCGCACACTCCGACAAATGGATGAAAACATTAACATAACATAACCTCAACCGCAGCATATTTTTGTTTGCTTTTATACAGTAGTATAATATATTTTTATTCCATCTTGCAAAAAAACCCTAACCCACCTAACTTACCTGCCTACCAGCAGGATAACTTAAGTCCCAATTCCCCAGGGGTGTTTTTTTCCCTGAACATTACTCGAAATGTTTGAGAGCTAATTGACACTTCTCCCAGGCGATTGATTGATTGCTCGGGGGGGTTGGTTCCCGGGTTCAGAAGTTATTTCAGTCCGCTTCCCTACCCCCACACTTCACAATGGATTATGCAGGTATCATAACCAAATTATTATCGAGCGATCTATGCACAGGAAGGAAGGGTTGGGAAGGGCAGAAGAAAATCCTGCCGGGTATATATGTGAGAGGGCTGGGTGGGGGATTGATAAGAAGCATTTATATTTCTTCAATATACAGGCTTTCGGGGGGGCGATGTTGGTGAGTGATGCTATTAAATTAAATTTTGTTATTATTATATTATCTCACCGGTTTGTGGGACGGAATCCAACTTTGGTTGTGATATGTAGCTTGGGTACGGTAGGTGAGGTGATAGTGGCAAGAGTGAAAGAGAACGTGAGGGGGAGGAACTGCGCTGTACGAACATAAAAAAGTATGAAATGTAACAATAATACCGATGCAGACTCTCCGCCTTGCAAGCATATATTATGGAAATGGGGTCGCGCTAGCGGAGTTGGTCTGTGAATGCGCAGTCTTTTTATCACCACCACTAGCTCTGGAAATGTACTATCCTATTATTTCCCCTTCTGAGAAGCAAAAGAGAACAAAAAGCAAGACAAAAAGACAGGTAGGATCGGGGGGTATAGATTACTACTAGTAATAATCCTTTCGAACAACGAATACCCCGCCAACTGGGCACTCACCTATAGTACTCACTAGATTTTGTATAGTACTGCACTCAAACACCTGGTTGACTGAATGGAATAGACTGCCCTTGTTGGAAGTATTACTTCAATGTGATGTGCGGTGCACATATGTTCGGCGGCTACTTGGAATCTGGGGTACGAGAAAGTAACTAGAGTCATATTGACGTATGTTGATACTGCGGATTGTTATAAAGTACCGCAGTCTCTGGCGCGTCTATAGGCGAGCAAGCAAGATAGAATCAATCTCTCTCTCTCTCTTTCATCGTTCGAGTCCCATTACTATACACTGCATCTCCGGCCTCTTCTGTGCGACCTCCGACAGCCCTTGGCTAGTTTACCCGAGTGAGAATCGGTGACGATGATCAAAATGCCGGTGGCGTTGCGTGGGATCAACAGATGTGGTGTTGCTAGTGCTGTGTGCTGTTCTTGGATAGCGAGTCATGCTACGAAGTGAATGTAATGTGGTGTTGCAGCTGTAACCGGAGGCTGGGTTAGTAGAGGGCACCCCGGATTGCCAGTGGTCTTGCGCTGCTTGTGCTGTACAAGTAATTATTACCAAGTATGAATCGTGATTAGAAGATAGTGTTGATACTATTTAGAGAACTCCACGATATTTTCCACCCCACCCCACAGATATGTCATATATCCCTCTTCCTCCCTCTGTACGTTTCCTAGCTACTTCTTACTCAGGTGGCATCATTTGGTGGAGCCTCTACAGCCCCCGGTAGAAAAAATCGGGAAACGGTGATCGGGCCTCTGGGGCTTTGATTGGAGGGTTCGGTGTGCTCGAGCCAATCGAGCAACCGTGTTTCTAACCTTTAATTTCCACAATTCCCGATCTTTTCGA
>Ga0307513_10005165_pt1 | contig 17292 bp, 21 predicted proteins | sample 15_EM_MG_FD_202174 | JGI IMG/M metagenome (GOLD analysis project Ga0307513, IMG submission 202174) | Populus trichocarpa ectomycorrhiza microbial communities from riparian zone in the Pacific Northwest, United States - 15_EM | ecosystem: Host-associated > Plants > Roots > Unclassified | place... | reverse complement strand
CAACAACCCAATAAATTATTTAACAAATAACCCCCCCCCCCCCCCCCCCGCATTTAACTTAACTTTCTCCCCACGCGTGTAGTTCAACTCACTATACCTGCACTGCACTCGTGCAATAAATACAAATATCTAACCCTCTGCCCACTCCACAGCTCTATTTAAATTCCTCGATCCCTCGCCAATTAGGCCTGACAATCCAAAACTTTCATGGGAGTATCCCCCAAACTTTTGCCCAGGCATGACCGTCATTTCTTCAGGACGGAGTGATGCGAGAAAGATGTGGCTGCGTCTCTTTATGTATCCCACTAACCACGTGACCCTCGACCCACTCGCAATACCTGTATGTTTCCTCCCTCCGCCGGGCTAGGCATCGCTAACGTAAGATCAGGTTGAGCTGATGCCTCTGCCAACATGCTTAGTGAATCACGAGTGATAATTCGTGAACATGATTTGATAGGGATATGGGGGAAACGCTCCCACTGTCCCGTGCTGCGGCCTCTGGTGGAGGAAATCGAAATTAAATGTCAGAAACACGGTTGTCCAACTGGCTCGAGCACACCGAACGCTCCAATCAAAACCCTAGAAGCCCGATCCCCGTTTTCCGATTTTTGCTCCAGGAGGCTGTATATCATAACATGAGCTACCAGTCAGCCGCGTGAAAAAAGTATTGAAACGAGGCGGCTTGGCACAAGCTATGCAGGGGGGAGGTTTAATAGTGATACTAGTTTAAAAATATGCTACAAGTCCCCAGCATGTGCGGAGAGAACACAGGGGGTATCCTAGAGGGCTGAGTGTCCGTTGCCAAGAACACAAGATCACCCATGTAAATAGCAAAATTAGTTAGCATTAATGTCACGAAAAGGGGTGTTTGAGTGAATAAAAGACTTTTCTTCGCACACTATCTAGAGGTATTAAAGAAAATGTATATTAAAAATTAAAAATTATTAAAAAATATATACAAAAAAGTAGAAATACATGAAATTCACCAAGGAGTATGACCCTCAGATGCTACAATAATGGCCTCTATTCGTTGAGGCATGGAATCAATGAAAGTCAGAAGATCGACTTCTGAAATCCTTTCCCATTCCTCCCTTATAGCATCCGCCATACCCTCCCGGCCCTGTGGCCTCACTCGGCGCTTGTTTAGCATATCTTTTAGGATATACCAAACATTCTCGATCAGGTTGAGGTCGGCAGAGGACGGGAGAGGATGGGGGCCAGTTGAATTTGGGAATCCCATACCCTTCCCGAACCTGATAGGTATAAGCCGTCTGCTGAGCAGAAGCCCTATCCTCTATGAGGCAGAGAGGACCCCCTGTCTGCTCACTCTCCCGATTCCAGAAGGGCTGGAGAACTGGGGTGAGGACATTGTCGACATAACTTCTAGAAGTTATTGTCCCCCAATTGTCCCAATCTCAGAGGACCAGCTCACATTTCTTTTCCCCAAGAATGCCACTCCATACCATTATGGAGTTCTTCTTGGAGAACTTGGGGACAAGGCAATTATCATAATACTTCTCCCCGGGGCGCCGGGTGATCCAAACTCGACTAGTGTTACCAGAGAGCCAGATGTAACACTCGTCAGTTCAAATCACCCGGTGCCAATCCTCTCGGCTCCAATCCTGGTGGGCTTGCGCGAATGGAAGTCGTAGCCCTTTCTTCCTCTCGTCAAGAAAGGGCTTTTTCTGGGCAACCCGACGTGAATAACCCTCCCTGCGAAATGCTTTTTGGAGGATGTTTTCACAGGCTTGCACGCTGCAAGCCGCTGCGACTTCGGTAAGTCGTATCCTTTTGTTGGCAGCCCTCATAGTGGCAGTGGCTAATAGTCTGTGCCGAGTTGGCGTATCAAGCAAGAAGGTACGCCCTTTGGGTATTTTTGGGATTGTGGGACCTTGGCAGATCTGGTATACAGTGCTAACACTTAGGTTTTGGTCTTTGGCGATTTTTCGATAGGTTTAGCCAGCAGAGAATTGTAGAGTTTGAACAGCACATTACTGCTTATAGGATGCAACTTCACACCTTTGAGCCTCCATTTTGCTCTATATCTAGATAAGTGACCGTTCATTATGCTATAATATTTTGGAAAAATACTAACCTGAGTTTTTGTTTTTTGTTAATACTTCACGAGACTTGATATTAGAGATACTTTTAGAGAACATGCAAAGGCTGGGAACAGTATTCACTTTTTGGCTAATCCACCCCTTTTTGCTTACTTTGATGCTAACTACTTTTGCTATTTACATGAGTGATCTAGTGTTCTTGGCAACGGACACTCAGCCCTCTCGGATACGACTTGTATTTGCTTCGCACATGCTGGGGCCTTGTACAATAGAGGTATCATCAGCGGGTAGGACCTCCATGGGGCTTTCTCAAAGCCACAATTCGTCATGCCATACTATCAATTCATTTATATATCTGAGCTCACTGCAAGCCTTCTCATATCTCCTAGGCAAGTCGTTTTATCTCATCTCGACCGTGAGGGTGCTGAGCAGGATTCTGTATCACCTTGCTGAACTTGTTCTTCCACACCGACCCTACATTCTTGATTGGATTTATATTTAGTGAATAGGTTGGCCAATCCTTTCTTTTGATGCCGTTGAGAAGTTGAAAACGTTAGGTAAACTATGAAGTGTAATAGCTAGCCCAATACTCAATTGTTTGTGTACAGAAGTCAAGCTCCCCTATGTACTTGTAAAGTGCAAGGATGTGTGGCACCATACCATTACCTCAGGCTGATATTGTGTTGAATTGAACGCAAGACGATCTTTCGAGAAGATTCTCTCTGCTTCTGTTCTTTGCCCTAAAGGGACAAGGTGTTATGTGGTACCAGATCTCTAAAAACAAGTGAGATGGGTAAGACCAACGTACTTTATTCTAGATGGAGACGTGTCTAGGAAGGCTCAATATAATTGTGTGTAAAATAGTGATAAAGCGTTTTCTAGTGATAACTTATTATATTAATAAGGTCTCTTCTCAGTAGCATGACCATTTCAGTAAAACATGTGATTCTTTTTTTTGTTTAACTCATATATTTGCTATTAATGTACAGGAACATCAGCAAAAAAACCTTTTTCTCCGGACGGACAGAGCCTGCTTCTGGACGAATAGCGTCCGCTCTTTGCGTCCGGTCCTCCCGGATCTCCCGTGCCTTCTTTGCCTTTCATTTCTTGCTTCTGGTGCACCCGGACGCCCCACTTTCCCTCAACAGCATCTGACGCACTTCTTGCGGCCCCACCCTCTCCTCGTGTCTCCCCCCTGTATCCGCCTGTCACAAATCGTAACTAAGCAAGGCAGATTTCACATGACTAATACTTATTAGTCATAAGGTATGTTGGCTTTTCACACTATGACGTCACTTGGCTCATAGGTCTCACATGACTGCGCACTTGCGAGTGGTAGTTATATTTTGATTGGTTAATGTTTCCATGACTCACGATTGTGATGTCATATGATGTAATGACTTTCGCACATGACTCACATTAGGAGTTATGGGTTTCACGCATGTGACTCGTTGGAGCACATGACTTGGTTTATGAGTCATCAGGGTTAGGGTTGTGGGAAGATGCCTATATAAGGCGCTTGGTTTTCGGTTCTCCCCCTTTTTATGAACCATCTCTCCTCCACCTCCGGCGATTGAAATCTCAACCCCACGAGAAATCATCATCACATCTCCCCACCCACCTCTCCTCTCCCACGATGGCTACTGCCTAGGAGTTGACGTTAAGCCACCTTTCCTCCTCTCCTGAGGCCTGTCGGCCTCCCCTCCTTGGGGTTCTCGTTCTCGTTCGTCGTTGACTTGCTCATGATGTTCGGTTCTCCCCCTTACCCCGGACTTGCTTTGCACCTCGCTTAGCATTTTGCACAGTTGGAAAGCTTCTCGCTTCATTCACGGTAGGCGTTACGGTGTCGGACTCTCGGTCGAAGTAGGCCTCGGCTTGCTGGGCTTGTACCTCTGATGGGGAAAGCCTCGGTTAGTAACATCTCGGTCTCGCCTCAGTTGTGTCGTTGTCCCAAAAGCCCTTGCTATGGCCCGTTTGTCGGTTGTGGCTAGCCTGTTCGCGATCCTTCCTTCTCCCACCTCCCGGTTCCGTCCGCTTGCACCGTTACTGCTACAGCAGCTGGCACCTTACTGCCCCCTCGTCCTCCCGGATCGTTTGTCCACTCCTCGGTTACGCCCAGTCGTGGTATTGCACTATCTCCCTGCCCGGTGTCCAATGGCTTGGAACGATGTAATTACCGGCGCGACCGTACGGTTATGGTTACAATGTCGGCCCACAAGTTCAGTGCTTTTCTCTTGTAACGGCGATCACACATCCTCCCCCCGGGCCCTATTGGGCCTTCGCGAGCCAATCCTTTCTTTTGTTTTAGGGGAGCCTGCTGAAGGGTTTGGGTCTCTCTCCTGTACGTCTCTATGAATTGTTTTCTTACGTGTCTGAGGTATTTTTGTCTTAGGTGCTAGGCGAGGGGGATTTTTCCTATGGATTCGGGGTGTTTGATTTTTCCCATAAAGAGGTGAAGCGGGCGGTTGTTGGAATTAAGGTTTTCTTTACGCCATATCTCACGATGCATGCGAGTTCTTGTACCTTAACAACAAATTCATGATTTAAAATAAGAAAAAAAAAGAAAAATAATAATTCGGTTCTCACCCTTACCCCGCACTTGCTTTGCACCTCGCTTACCATTTTGCATGGTCGGAAAGCTTCTCGCTTCGTTCACAGTCGGCGTCACGGTGCCGGACTCTCGGTCGAAGTAGGCCTCGACTTGCTGGGCTTGTACCTCTGATGGGGAACGCTTCGGTTAGTAACATCACGGTCTCGCTCGGTTTCGTTGTTGTCCCAAAAGCCCTTGCTATGGCCCGTTTGTCGACTGCGGCTAGCTTGTTCGCGATCCTTCCTCCCTCCTCCTCCCAGTTCTGTCCGCTTGCACAGTACTGCTACCATCCTTTCCCCGGCTGGCACCCTACTGCTCATCACCGGCTGGCACCCTACTGCTAATCACCGGCTGGCACCCTACTGCTACTCACCGGCTGGCACCCTACTGCTAATCGTCGTTGGCTGGCATCCCCTCTGCCCGGTGGCTCCGCTCGCCATCTACCCTTCCGATTGGTTGGCCCCTCCTCGGTTACGCTTAGTCGTGGTATAGCACTGCCTCCGTGGCTATTGTCGAACGCCTTGGATCGATGTAATGACCTGCCTGACCGTAGAACATGGTTTCGGTGGGCCCTCTACTGGAGTTTTCCTATGTCGCCGATCACCTATCCACCCCCCTCAGGCTAGCGTTTCTGGTCTTGGAACCGGTGGTTTCTTTTGTTTTGGGGAGCCTGCTGAAGGGGTTGGGTCTCTCTACCTGTATGTTTCTATGTATTGTTTCCTTACGTGTCTGGGGTATATTATCTTAGGTGCTAGGCGGGGGGGACTTTTCCTATGGACTCGGGGTGTTTGATTTTTCCCATGAAGAGGTGAAGCGGGCGGTGGGTTTGCATTTATAGGTCTTTTTCTCTTCATAGCTCACGCTGCATAAGGCTTTTTATACCTAGAAACAAATAACGCATGATTACAAAAAAAGAAAAAAAAAAAAGAAAAAAAAGAAGAAACAACCAAGGGATGGGATCTTCACGCAACCATCTAAGTACTTTTCTATACTTAAGATATTGCAATCCAATTACCTTTTACTCTCTTGACATATACCGCTCCTCTAGGAGAACCTACGACTTAAGAAATATGGAGACTATTGTGATAGTCTCGACGGGCGATACGAACATAGGACTATTGTGATAGTTCAATCAAGAACGACGATCCACCCATCTTACTATCTGACGAGATAGTATACTTCAACGGATCACTCAAGACAAGCAAGCCAGTTCCGTACTATTTGAGAAGATAACTATCGTTGCCTGTTGCATAAACACCTAACAATAGGATTGTTACACCGCCCCCTTATCCTCTCTTCTACTGGCCTCCTGCCTACTCCTTGCGTTTGCGCGCGTCTGGTGACCATCTCTGCTACCTTCACACCTCTGGTGACCTAGATCTGTCCGCTTCCATCCGCTTCCGTCCGCTGCCATCCTACGTCGCTTTTTTCTTAGTCTGCACCCGACTGTCACTTCCATAATTCCCTTCCTGTTCACAAGACCGCCGGCGCGGCCGCCATGCAGATCCCATACTTTGGTTGGCTTCCTTTCCTACAGGAGAGGATAGTTTCGCATTAATCATCCGCAGAACTCAGGCGGCCGAGTTGAAGTCGGACACTTTCTACGGGAATCTCTCGCTTAAGTCGCCAGCTTCAACTTGCCCGCCGATTCAATTCAATTCATTTAAAACATTCCCTTAAACGCTCACGGATCATGTAGTACTCATGGGGCCGAGTGGAAGCCGGACACTCAATATGGGCACTGCCACCATAAGTGTACGGCTTCAACTTTGCCGTATATTCATACGGAACTATTCATCCCATTTAAAACATTCCCTTCAATACCCGCAAATCATGTATGACTCCCGCGGCCGAGTTGAAGCCGGACACTCAATATGGGAACTGCCATCTTAAGTGTCCAGCTTCAACCCGGCCGGATATTCGTGTGGAACAATTCACCCTATTTAAAACATTGCCTTAAACGCCCACAGATCGTGTAGTACTCCCCCGGCCGAGTTGAAGCCGGACACTGAATATAGGCACTGCCACCTTAAGCGTACGGCTTCAACTTGGCCATATATGCAGGCAGAACAATTCAACCTATTTAAAACATTCCCTTAAATGTCCGCGGATCGTGTAGTACTCCCCTGGCCAAGTTGATGCCGGACACTCAATACGCGAACTACCACCCTAAGTGCCCAGTTTCCACTCAGCCGAATAAATACTGTACATAATTGGATAGAATAATTTAATATATTTCATTAAACATCCTCAGATCAATCCTGTGATTCACTATCCATGGCTTCTCACTGCTAGGAATTACCTGCACCTGTCCAATCACTGCCCCTATACTGACTATTCGCATGTCTCGACCATTGATCCGGTTGCCGACGCGAATATGTCCGCTCGGAATGTGAAATCTGCCACCATTGATCGGATCGAGTATGCGAACTAATGCCAGGCGATAGAGAGCTGCGGCCTGACATAGAATATTTCTTATGGTGAAAAGAGCTAGCAAGCGAGCCATCACGCGTTCCTGTAAATCTCCATAGTTCGCTTCCCCACCAGTCTGGACCCACCCCCAATCATTTCTAGAGCCACCGTTGCGGAATGGCTTTGTTCCAGTGCAGCGGGCCCGGTGGATCTCGAACCTGTCAGTTGCCTCAAAGTCGGGCACTGGGATTTCAAGCTGAGCAAATCCTTCTACAGGAAGTAACCAGAATTCGGCGGGTGTTACGGGGTAGCTAACACGGTAGGATTCCGAGCTAACTAGGCCAAGGGTATTTGAGACAACGGATAATATTCAGGAACGCTCGTAGGTAATAATTTGGTAAAGGTAAAGTAATTAAGTGTAGTCAAATATCAAAGAGTTAGAATATAACTCGATAACTTGTTATATTGTTAAGGTCTCTTCTCCGTTGCTTGATGATTCTTCAACCACCGGGAGAGAGTGCTCTATTTATACTAATGTTCATGCTACTTCAACTTCTCTAGTTAAGAAGTATCTTCTTAACAATTCAGTTCGTCAGAACAAAGTGCGAACACCGTGTGACCCTGAAAACTTGCCCAGTTCAACTTAGAAAATCTCCCAAAATGCGATTTCATCTGAGGGTGTCCCCACTCCACCAGTAGACAGTCTTCAATCTCTTCGTCATGATAGACTATAAAAGAATCTGTGGCCCAAATGCCTACATAGCAATAGTAGTATGGAATATGGAGTGATCAGTTCCAATATCCAGCTATCAAAGCATTATGCAGCTAATCGCATATGCAACTAGAAAATGAGAGGAGTAGTAATCTCTAAACATCGTTCCAATCAGTTAATCATATCTTGAAACATGCTCTCATTCAGTATTCCGAGTCGTCTTCCAGATGCCTCTGTGAAGCTCCTAACTCCGGGAACTTGGGTTCTGGTATATGGTCATTCTTTGAAGCCATATACCACGCTCTTTATTAGGTAAGCTATTCCTGCTAGGGTAATAGCGGGGTCCGCAGGCAACCGCCGGTCATCCGCCGCAGTCTGCCTGATAAAACGCAGTATCTCCTCCATCATGTTGGAATAATGGATATCGAGAGCTGTGCATAATTCGGTCAGCGTGCTGGTGTTCTTCATACCGCCTTTAAGCACCCGGCGAGGTGTGCTGCGACTTGGAACAGTCGGTATTTCGATGCCACTATCTTCTACCACGATCACACCTTCAACTTTCGAAAGTGCCTCTATTGTCTGCAACCTGATTCCTAGGGCGTGCTGGCGGCCATAGTCCGACAAGATCTGTCGGGCGGCTTCATTATTGTTTGACCTGCTGTAGCCATCTTTAATCTGATCCTTATGTGCTAGTTCACCGATCTCGGTTGAATACATCCATATGGATCCAAAACGCCGTACATGGGAGGCAAGTGAGTCAGGTAGTGCATCTTGATGAAGTTGAAGTAGTTCTCACGCGGTATCAAATCTGCCCGCGGATCAGACCTTTCAACCCTCTCTTGATCAGCCAGCCGACGGCCATTAGCGACGGTTCTATGGCGGACTTCTTCTGCACGCTCATCTGCCATTAGTTCCATTAGCTCCTGATCCTGGCGATTTGCTTGAGCGGGGGTAGCCCTCGAGGTACGGAACTGAAGAAAAATGACCTTTGTCCAGTGGAATGTCTGCAGGTAGCTTTCCATGTAGGAAAGTGTGTCTGGTGTATGACTGCGATATTGAGCCATGAGAGTGAAGTCCACCAGCGGGCTAACACACTTTAAAGCGCTCGTGAAATCCTGATACTCAGAACTGTCCGGATTTCGCAATGCGGACGCTAATACGGCTAAAATACAACGGCCGAGATTGCGCATCTCCTTTCCTTGCCATTGTGTGATTTCGCGATTGGTCTTTTTCGCTACGCTGAATCCGGGGTAAGGAGGAATTTCTTTCCAAGCATCGTCTAACGCCTGCTGCCATTTATGCTTTTTCAGGAAACCTTCCACCCATTCCATCATATGTTTTAATAAGGCAAGGTAGATGTTGTGCAAGAGGTGCAGCTTGTCTAGGTCCGCGGGGCTTACTAGGTCGAATCGGGTGAATACATTGTTTCCTATTTTCATGCCCCACCGCTGAAAGTATTCTCCAATGCCGGCCGCTTCTCCAGGCTCATGCCTGAAGGCTTTCTCTCTCTATAGCATGTAGACGTGGCTCTTATACATCCGCCGCGGATCCCCACTGAGCTTCATGCACGGACCCTCACACTTTGGGCATGACTTGCTGCCTATTCCTTGCAAGGCTGCATGCTTAGCATGATCGGCGATCAAGGCGGACAAAATGGCAAAAGAAAGCCGTATTTTGCCGTCTGCACAATCCATTACCGTTCCTTCTTGGGCAACCTGCTGGAATGGTACCAGGACAAGATCGAAGACATCCCGCAGGACATCCGCGTTAGTCTGCCGCTGGGCTTCGTTGGCACGGGCTCATTCGCCAGTGAACTTTGGCGGTACTGGAAGCAATGCCAGAAGCAGGATTGGCATCTTGGCAGCGCTGCTTGTTGTCCTCGAAAGGATATTGCCGATGGTCATGTATACTGGCCAGGCTTTCTTATCTCTGGAGAAATTGGTGAGGTGCGTCTGGTCAGCCAATCCGATAATGGGCACCACTGTGGACCTGGCAGGCAAAGCTTTCTACCAAGGAACGGAATAGGCTGTCAGCACTGGAAACACGACTCCACGAACTTGTCAGGACCTATCTCAGACCTGCATATCCTGCCACCAGTCCGCTGTATGCATCTCTGAATATAATCGCTCCCCACTTGAATCATATTCTCGAATAGGTACGTAAACCATATCTGAGCTATACGCAACCTGACCGATCAGGTAGCGGACACAGTCAATAATATTTCGATAATAGAAAGTTGTTGCATGTGGACCATCATCACTACTGGCTTCCGCCCAGACCAAGTATTCACGAAATGGGTCCTGTATGTCGAGATGTTGTCGCACGGTATAGGCGGACCCGAATGATCTGCTATCTGTACCGCCTACACCATCCGCAAAGGACGCGTCGATCTGCGACTTGGCTACCTTGCTCCGGACAAACCAGCTCGCCAGATTAAAGTCGTTTTCAGATGAAAAAGGGCTCCACAGGTCATCGGTCATGGCCTTGTTGAGCTCTGTATAGCCAGCCACTTCGCAGAGTGGTCTGCCGGCACCAGGAATACTTTCTTGACACGAAAGGGCGCATGCCGACCGGTGGGTGGGAAACGTCTTCCGTGTCTGAATCGTTCTGCATATCATCAATCTCACCACTTGCTGTATGGAAATCTGGGATCTCGAGCCTGCAATCAGATTCGTAGTCTAAGTCGGTCAGGTTTTCAAGTTTATCATGAACAAAAGTAGGTCGCATGGAAGCCGCGTCTACAATCGCGGTGAGGGAAAGAACGATATCAAGATGCCTTGTCTGAAGGTGTTTTTCGTATGCAGCGGCTTGTTGATAACGTCGCCTGCAATAAGGACACTTTGTTGTCTTTGAGGTCATCGTGTGAGGTGTTTCTCTTTCAACTAGTCTGGCCGATGCGTAAGCAGATGGGCTGCGCAGCTGCAGCGGACTCAGTCTTTCAAAGTGAAGGGTAGGTTTCTTTCGAGGGGTAAATCGGGAAAATGTCAAGTTTGTTTAGTCGGATGACGAACAGGTCCAGACATTCAAGCTGCCATCCGTTATTCACGGTTTAACTTGTGAAACCTGTTCATTGTTGAGAGTATGGGAGGGCCTTGGCTCAGGGGTCGCGCCTCCCATGCGGCTCCGTTGCGGCTTAAAACCTTATCTGGAATCGATCGTCATTGTAGGTGGGTCACATGACTTGCAAGATATTCAAGTTTGTACAGAGTACAATCCTGCGAACCCCACTAAAACCGTCCTCATGCGGCCTATATAAACTCTCTCTTCCCCCCTTTCCATCTTCTCTCGATAATCCTTTCACCAATTACAATCACGTTCTGGATCCGCCAGCCCATCCTAACAGGACCCACAAAGCTAAGGACAACCTCTCACTCGTCCGCAGTATCACCAGTGTATCCTCAGCTCATTTCAGATTACCTATCTGCGTTTCCCTAGCCAATAACCTTTTCACAGCCATTACCATCCGCAGAACTCCCTTTACCGTCCGCCAGGCCCGCTCTCTTATTTTCGGGTCTTCCACAATCCTTCCTCCTCAAATGTACCAGCATCTACTAGGGGCCATCCTCCATCCACTGAGGGACCCTTTAAACCCCCCCAAGAGGCAGCCTCTTTCTGATCCATCAACCACCCCCCACCCCGATCACTATTACAATGGCAGCCTCAAAGGTTGGTCTCAGTTGCGAAAAATTGGCGTCCTTTAAAATCGACAGCGAGGTTACCTGGTGCAAGAACCTTTGCGGCTTCCCCCACCCACGAACCTATAGTCCGGAGTATAAAGCCTGGCGAAATGCTATAAAACGTAAGATGGAGCAAGACAGGATCCCAGGGTGGAAGCAGAGTACTGCCGGACAATGGGCGGCCATCCAGGCACATGCTATTACCCTCCGGCCTGTTAGCCAGTGGTCGTGACTCTGGTAGTCTAATAACCCCCGTGGCGAACCTTTTACCGAATGCCTCGACTTTTTGCTATAGGACATAGCAAAAAAACATCCGGGTATCTTAAGAGACATGTTGAGAGCACCCGTTCCGCTATGCCGGTTGCAGACCCCACCCCTGCCAGAAATGATCGTAAGTTATCCCCAAGCGTCCGCAATAAAGATGTACCATATATGGTAATACAGCTCCTGCAGGTCTCGCCGGTCCACGGTCTGTCCGTCTCTGGATAGATGAGCCATGCGTAGTCCGCCCAAGCAGCCCACTTCCTGTCGGGATGGACAAGATCCCGTGGCAATGTCATGAAAATGTTTAGGGGATGGAGCTAACTGAGCGCACCTTTCCGAACCTCCTACCGGGCATAGTTAAAACCATGGCACCGGGTGTCGGATTTCGTATGCTTATTGGTACGACGAGACAGGGTACACGTCCGCTGCAGGAAGATCCAGAGGAGTTGCTGCCGCTTGCGGAGATGATCCGAATTACAAATAGCCGCCTTGTCCGCATATGGTTGTCTTTCAATCCGGCAAGCGAACCAATGGATCTGCTCTTCTGTTGCCATCGAATAAATAATACAGAGGATAGTACTCCTCCTTCCGGTGAGATCAGGTTTGCTCCATGTGATAACCAGGGCCCCCCTTAAGGGGCCTCGGATGACGGGTCTGCCGGTAGCGATGATGGACAGAGCTCAGATGGCCACCAGCCAGAGTCATCCGCTGCGGCCGCAAAGCGAACCACTTCAACAAGGACCACCAGGAGCGGTCATACCACAAAAAAGACTGGGCGAACACACCGCATCAATTGGGCGGACGTTGGCGAATCAGAGCCAGAGTCTTCTGGTACGCAAGCTTCTGTCCCTGGTGCTAACTTAGGCACTCGTGTTTTGAGGTCTAGTAGACAAGGAGAACGGGAGACTGACCTAAGAAAAGCATCCCGGACGCCAGCCAATAACTGTGGTAAACGCAATCTCGCAGTCATGCAAGAGGCCGATGAGCCATATGGTTGGGATCGAAGTCCGGGACCCCAGAGGAAGGTGGCCCGCCAGGTGGGGGCAATCGATGCCGGCATTGAGGTTGCGCTGGACACACGCCATGAGGAGCATAATCTGAGTTGGCAACTGGCTGACAGGAATAGTCTGACAAACAGTCGGTCTCCGTTTACTCCCCATCCAGGTCACCATCATGCGTCTGCAGCCTCTGAGCAGGCAGAAGCGAGAAGGTCTGCCGCGCATCTTTTGATGCTGGCCTCAGGGGCCGAGCAGCCTGACAACACATTGGCGACACAAGTTGATACGCCCGGCAGAAGCCATTCCCCCTCCGAGGATCCTCATACCGGCAATGTGTGTCCGGATATTCCGACAGCTGAAGAAGTCGGACGAGAATTAAGCCCGCCCCCTGACTCCCCAACCGACTCGAGTGCATACTCTACACCTGGTAAGTTCCGGTTACGACTACCAGCTTTTTCATCTATTCTGTTGGCAAGGTCTGCCGCAGTTCCGGCAGGAACGGGCGTTCCGAGTCCACCCAAGTCTGTTTCTGTCCTGGCTCACTAGCTGTGCGACAAAAGCTCTCCTGCCCCGACCAATGTGGCTAATGTCTCACTAGCCGAGGATGCAGGTCCATTTCAAGCAATTTACTAGTACTAGGCCACGATGGACCCTTCGACTATTCCTTTTCGTGTTTTCATTTTTGTTTCTGGAGTTCATGTTATTCTTGCTGTTTCCTGACTATTTCTGTTTTAGATTATCCCGCTACGTCTACGCTGCTTGCCCTGATCAGTATACTTAATTTAGACCTGCGACTGTCCGCAGATCCTGCGGGTGTTTCCTTTAGGTGTTTTTCTTTGGAGTTTAACTTTTAGAGTTTTGTGAGTTATCTTTGTATTTTTTCCCACACATTTCTTGTTTGGATTGGCCCGGCTGTTGCTGTTCCCGGTTGCCCAAACCCAATGTAGTCTACAGACACTTTGTTGCTCTAAGGGGTCCCTCTTAGAGTTTGGCAGTCCCTTCTTGTTTGCCACGAGGTGTCCTGCGTTTACCAGGTTAGCTCGTGGGAGCTGCTCTCGGAATCTTTGCAGATCATTCGTGCTCATTTCCAGCTCTTTTTCGTTTGGTGTATGTTTTCTCTGCTGGCTTTAGCGGTTTGCTCTTTGGACTAGTACAGATCATTCTTGTTCTTCTCTAGCTGTTTTTCGTTCAGGCTTGCTCCTTTCATTACTGTTCCTATCCTAGCTTTTCATCTTATATCCCATCCGTTGAGCCTTAGCGGAAGCTTTCACTTTCTGCGATTAGCCTCCGGGCCCGAGCCCTAGCCTTACCCGCATTTGTTTCTGTCCGCTTGGCAGACCTACTCAAAGTAGATTAGTCAGTACATTCTGATAAACCTTTTTCCATCTGGTTCACGAACCCTGAGTACCTAACACTCGTATTGCCCTAGTGAAATCGCAGCGCGGCCAAGTCTTTGGGTGCAAATTCCTATATCAGCTATCAAGCTGCAATTTGGACGTGCGGTATGTGCTGACGCCAGCGGACATGAAAGCGAGTGATGAACTGTGAATGTCCTTAGTTCTTAAGGGAGCTGGGCCGACCATTTCGATCTTCCAGGTTCATACCCCATATTGGGCCCTTAGCTACCTACCAATAGAGGCTTCCTAACACCACGTGCACCTCAACATCATACACTGCAATTCTCTTCTATCACTATCCACCTGCATACTATGTCACAACAACAGCGGCGGCTTATGGCGGACCGAGCGCGTTCATCGAGGCAGGAAAGGCAAAGGCAAAGGGACGTCCTTCACGGACGTTTCCGGGGATCTGGGTCCACGGACGGATTAACTATAATAACATCACTCAGGGTTGAGTCTGTTATGGCTGGGTCCGCTCTAGGTAGGAAGAGGGATGCCGTGCGGGAGCCGGCTTCTTCACTACTCCAGGTACCAGAGCCTGTCCTGTACAACCAGCAGCAGGTCTTAGAGTCAGCGGATGAGAGTCTCGACTCTAATGATGGGGAATATGAGGGTAATGGTGGCCAGAGTGAGGAGAGTGAGGAGAGTGAGGAGAACGAGTTAGGCCAGCATGGGGACGATATGGATCATCCATCGGACTGGGGAGCGCAAGGACCAATTGGGCGTGAGTTTCTTAGCTCGCAGCGCTCGATACTGACAATGACCCCTGGGAATACCCAGAATTCAAGCATGAGGATTAGTTACCCCGGACGCAGAACGTCTGCTATAGTACGAGTTAGCCAAAATTGTTGTACATCTCTTATTCTCTCCCGTTCGCCCACAGACTTCAATCCACTTGCGATGCCGGTGATAACCCCAAGTCACCCTGATGCAACCGTCCGCGAATTGGATAGCGGAGGACAGCAAGCCAGCAGTAGGCGAAATATGGCAACCGCACTTGAGCGTACCATTCTGGCCAGATCCCGTTACCTGATGTGGGACTGGGCAATCTTTGTCAATCCGTTTCCGGACCCAATTACCCTGACCGAAGAAGTCCGCATATGTTGGAGCGCTGCCTGGACCAAATTAGGCTTTCCCGACATTGCTGATGCTACCCCGCCCTCAAATGACCACGTAAGTAACCCTTAATCGATAACCGACATCCTATTCTAGACTAAATGGAGTGGCCGCTGGTCACTCATTTGCTGATCCGGGCAAAGCACAGCAGATGTAGATCTCAGTATCTGCATACAGCAAAGAAGGGTATAACAGAACTCTATACGCTCAATATTGAGGATCCTACAGCCTCTGCACGAGGAGTGGAATACCTACTGGCGGAGGATAGGTTCATTTGGCTGCCGGGCAGCTTTGAGGTATCTTTTTGACATTTGTCGAGATTTTTTCTAATCGGAGTAAGACTAAATCGATCTAATCCGGCGGACAGCCAATTTCTCTTAGATTCCTAGCACCCCAGATTCCGGGTGTGATATTTGCTCAATATTACTCTGGGCCGAAAAGGAAAGCCATGACGGATGAGGGTTTCCTGGATAAGATCGATGGCCCATTTATCTGTCTGACAGCCGCCCGATTATGTCATTCACTGTGATGTTGGCGGACTGGCATCTGTATCGGTAATGTGGCTTTCACAAGGGCCACTTCCGGGGGTAAGAAAAACAATGTGTACTGGCAGGTTTCAAAAGTGTCCGGATCCCCCGACGGCCCGGGCATCCGGACACTTTTGAAAATTGCAAGTACTCGAGTTGGGTGAAAGGTTAGCTCACGGATACATAGCCCTGCCGGAACGTCAGACGCGATCCTGGGGCAAAACGGGGAGAGTTTGGCAACGTCGAATAATCCAGCGGATACGGACGACATTGGAGGCCAGAATCACGAAGGAGCGGGGAAAGCGGGTTGAGAGGACGGCGGGATATGACAATGATGAGGACGCATTGAGGCGGGAGTTTGGTAGTGATATGGAGCTGGATGAATTGGAGGCTGCTGGCGGCCTCATGGATACAGGAGGAGGACATGGTTGGCAGGAGCCGCGGCGAGAATATGGGCCCAATCCGGGAGCACTAGTTGGTGCAGCGCAGTTCCAAGACCCTGGGGAGGCGGAATCGCAGGTTGAAGAAACCGATCGAGAGGATAGGGAGAATGGTTTTATCACCACTCGCTGATCGTGTATATATATGTAATTAAATTAAATTAAATTACGCGTGCTAAAAGGGTCATCAATGGTCAAACAATAGTAGTGTGCGAGTCAGTGGGCAGGAAAGGCATGAGAATGAAGTGCGCGGATGGTTATAAGCCGCGCAAGGATGAGTAAGGAATCTAGCCGGCAATTGTATGTTCGGAAGGCATGGGAATGTGTCAGGCAGATGGTTATAAACTGCGCAGGCTTGGGTAAGTCGTCTAGTGGGCCGCTGTAGGTTGACAGGCACGGGAATGAGTCTGGGGGGCTATTAGAACCCGGGGAAAATGGTGGGAGCACGCAAGCGGACTGCAAGAGGCCAGGGAAGACAGTGGGAGCCCGCGAGGGGACAGTAAGAGGCCGGGGAGGCGGCAAGAGGCATCGAGTAGGATAGCTAGGATGTGGAGAGCTGAGGTGAGAGCCACACGAAATGGCAAGAGAGGGGGGACATCCGCCGGATATGGGAGGAGACGGGCTGGGATCAGAGGGTGGAGGAGGAAGGGCTGAACGGGTTGGAAGGGATGACGGCGGAGGAAGCAATGACGGGAAAATGTCCGCCGAATACGCGAGAGAACTGAGGGAATCCAGGAGGGTGGGAGAAACGGAGGTGATGTTGGTGGGGTTCCGGATGAGAAATGGATTCAGGGAGAGGTTAGTGACTGTGTTAAAGCAGAGAGGGTATCATGGAAAGAGAGCTGGCGGGCGGGCGTATCGGGGGGGGAGGCCGGAAGGAGAGATGTCGCGGCCGCAAGAAGTCCGCAAAAGGCCAGCATGGGAACGGGTGCATTGGGAGCGAAGGTATGAAGAGGCTGGGCGCTGGGGGTGTAGGAACGTGGTGGTGGTGGAAGAATGACTTAGTGTATTTCCTATCTATGACCGAAGGTATATATAGAGATACATGACCGCCAAGAGCCAACAACCGGTTCTACTAACCCTACTGCTCAACCCC
>Ga0307513_10005164_pt1 | contig 17292 bp, 19 predicted proteins | sample 15_EM_MG_FD_202174 | JGI IMG/M metagenome (GOLD analysis project Ga0307513, IMG submission 202174) | Populus trichocarpa ectomycorrhiza microbial communities from riparian zone in the Pacific Northwest, United States - 15_EM | ecosystem: Host-associated > Plants > Roots > Unclassified | place... | reverse complement strand
GCGACGCTGCCTTTTTGGGCCGAAATCAAAAATTTGAGAAATTTTGAGCAGCCGTACCGAAAGCTCAATAAGTCAGTCAATTCTCAATGTATTGACACAGTTTTACATGATTCGGAATCGTAAGATGTAGGGCTACCGTAATATGTAAAAAAAAGAGAAATGTCGACAATTTTTTAAATGAGGCAGTTTCGGCCCAGAAACTCTACTTTCTTGTGCAGCATGGCAAGGAGGGGTGCCACGGCTCATCAGAAGCTACCAGAAGGCACTCGAACCCATTCTAGTCCTGTCTAGGGGTTCCATGACATGTCGAATGACATGTATGGCCTTTGAAAGGCCGTGACTCATCTCAGTAGTATAATTATACTAGTATCGATCCCTTTCCACAAACTCAAGTTATCTGCTGTTCCCCAGAAAGCTCCTCATGGCTCGCGCTAAAAAGAAGTCTGCGTCCTCAAGAGCCATTACTAGATCCTCTGCTGTTGAGACTGGTCCTAATGTCAGCGAGGCCCAGACTGCCAGTGCATCCTCCACAACTAACTCACGTCCGATACCTGGGCCAAAGCTGCGTATACCTGCAGGGAAGCCCTCTCATTCCACTACCCCAACTACTGCTACCCCAACCATAACTCGAGCACCAAGTCCAACCAGATCTAATAGATCATCCGATCAGTCATCATCGCCTAAGATCACACCTCCCCCGGAGACCGAGTTTTCAAAGGTCCAAGTTCGTGAGGCTCTCAAATTCCTCAGACGCCAAGGATCAAATGCTCAGAGCACCGCTGTTCCTGGGGGAGACATCACTGACTCGGAGGAATTGGACTCGGAGGTCGAGCTTCTTGATGATGCCGAGGTAGATCGGCCCTGGTCCCCGCTTCTTCAGCCTGAATCGCCACCTCATCGTAAGGTCAAACGAAAGCGTGGTGTTTCTGATGTATCAAGGGATCAAGTGAGCACTGAAGAATCCCCCAATCCCACTGCAATCGATGAGGAAGAGGGGGACGAGGAGGAGGATGAGGAGGAACTTGAACTCGAGGGTACGTCAATGCATTTATAATTTCTGTCTTGTTACTAATAATGCATATTGCGTCAGATATTGATGTCCCTTTTCAAGTACCCTTCGAGGGTGCAGTTTCAACTGAAATTTTCTCATCCGGAACGTCATTCATTGAATTCCGTAGTACTCTTGCTGATTTACTCTCGCTTGCCCCCAACTCGGTCAAAATTGCCTACCACTTTAGTACCCAGCCCCATACTACTTTACACACACACCTACGTAATGCAGATGACCTTAGTAGCCTATTCGAGAAAGCGCACGCTGCCCAGGCCAAGCTTGAGAGCAGCAAGTCTTCGAAGGAGTTTTTTGTTGAGCTAAAAGATTTGGAGCCTTCCGATGTAAAGCAGAAGGGGAAGAAGAGGGATACAAAGAAGAAGAAGGTACTGTCCTCATTTACCACCGATTAGTTTGAATTCAATGTGCTGATAGACCGAATAGAGGGGAGGGGGGGATGATGCCGATGATGATGTCATTAGTTCTGCAACGCTAAAGGACCCCACAGATCGAAGCAAGTGGTCGCAAGCGCAGTGGGTTCCTGAGATTTGGAAGGACAATATCTGTCAGGAGCACTCTGGAAAATCATGCCTCAAGTTTACCAACCGTCACTATCAACTGTCGATGGTTGAAATTAGTGCTTGGGCAGGGCTCATGGTGAGATCTTATTGCTTGCATGTCCAAATAAATATTTACGCACTGCAAGGAATAGGTAAAGGGGTGGAATTCAACCACCAATCCTCCTAGTGAGCTAAAGCTCGGTGATATGCCTATGAAGACGAAGTCAAAAGCGGCTAAACCCGAGGGCGCATCATCGGAAACAGCTTCTGGTAGCTCAATTGCGCCACCTGTACCCCCAACAATGGGCTTCCCTGGGTATCCATATCCTTACGCGCCATACGCGCCATATGCGCCTCCACCCCACATGTCTCCATGGGGTCCTGGATATGGCATGCATCCCACTGCGAGCCATGCGCCACCAATCAATGCAACGCCCAGCTCTCCCTCGACTGAAGATATTGAGGATGTCACACTCTTTCCACGAATCTCTGGATGGCTTCGTGAACTGGATGATGGGCCTCGAGGTGTAGATGGCCATAACTTTTCGGCATGGGCAGATCACTTTGCAGAGCGGAAGTATATCCGGATTTGTGATATTGCAGATGGTATGTCTCCTTTGGAACTTAGCAATAGCTCTGGGATGGCAGAGGGTACAGCGAAGCGTCTAATTTCATATGCCGAAGCGGATACACAGGTGATACGAAAGAGGGAGAAGAAGCGCGCCCAAGTAGAGAAGGCACAGCCTCGTCACTACGTCTAAATACTACAAATGATACACGCTAAATTTTGTAACCAGAATGATTGAACCATCCTTTCGCATCATCTTCAGTAACAGAAAAAACAGCCTCGTTCAGAAAGAGCATTACATCTGTATCGTCATCATCTAACATTGTTGCGCGAGCAATGTCACCCTTGCGGCGAATATAGGCTTTGATGGAGGAGAAAGCGAGCTCTATGGGATTGTAGTCAGGTGAGTATGGTGGGAGAAAAATGTATCGCATCCCCCTGCAGTTGATATGATGCTGCGTCAGATATGATGTGCTTTGACATGGGAAAACTTGAGACTCACCGACTTGTTATCATCTCCAGAATGTCCGGGTGCTTGTGGATGCGACAGTTGTCCATTACAACCACCGAGTTTGGCATTGGAAAGGGATTCATCATATCCAACAAGCCACAGATAAAACGAGCGAAGCTGGCAGTGTCGTAGGAGCCCTCGATAATATCCACATTGAGGATACCCTCATGACATAGCGCCGGAAGTATAGAATATCTGTAGTGCGAATTAGCTAAGTATAGGATGAAGAAGTAAAACATATACCTTTGTCCCCTTACGAAAAAGGCCTTTCGAACTGCTCTCCGCCCTCCAATTGCCCAAGCACGATTGCGATATGTTGTTCGGCGATCGCAAGAGCTTTCGTCGACGAAAACAAGCTGGTATGATTGATAATTAGTCGCAATCTTGACAACGTAGTTGGCGCGCTTTATGGCACTGCGCTCAAGTGCATGCCGAGATAGCTGTAGAGTAGTTAGCAATGGGAAGTGACTCAGAGTAGGCAACAATGGTAGCATACCTTCTTCATACGATATCCAGCTCGCTTCAACGTCCGCCAAATTGTAGATATTGATGCTCGAGTACCGCACATAGCTTCCAGGGTTTCCTGGAGTTCATCCAGGTATATGTCGCAGGTGCGGTCGACGAAACTGTGGAGGAACTATTCCCTGGGCAGGTCTTTGAATTTCTGTGCATAGAGCGGAAGGTCAAGCACTCACAAAAATTTCCTCCGCTGAAAGATTTCTTGGGTGCCCTCGCCGCAAAGCTCTACCAGTTGTTGATGCACCAGTATCCCTCCAGAACTTTAGAATCTGAGACTGCTGCCGCTCACTGACATCCGTGTAAGTATGAATTTCTTCTGGGGTGAAGTCAGCAGACATGCAAATAATAGTCTCCCTCAGCATATTGGGAATAGTAACACCTCTAGGCATAGCGGTCGGCGTTGGGTGGTGGTGGTGGTGGTGAAAGCAACTTGATCACCGGGTGTAACGCACTGACAGCTGGCACCGCTCAAAGGCCGTGCACGTCATTCAACATGTCATGGAGCCTCTAAATCTGTCTAGACAGGATTAGAATTGGTTCAACTGCCTTCTGGTGAGTCGTGGCACCCCTCCTTGCCATGCTGCACAAGGAAGTAGAGTTTCTGGGCTGAAACTGCCTCATTTAAAAAATTGTCGACATTTCTCTTTTTTTATACATATTATGGTAGCCCTACATCTTACGATTCCGAATCATGAAAAACTGTGTCAATACATTGAGAATTGACTGACTTATTGAGCTTTCAGTACGGCTGCTCAAATTTTCTCAAATTTTTGATTTCGGCCCAAAAAGGCAGCGTCGCCATTTTTATTGCAAACAGCAATAATACATTCAGACAATAGAAAAGGAATACTATTAATGATAAGGGGAATAATAAGCTTGAAAGGGATGGCATGTGGTTTGTTTGCATCATAAAGTACTGTAAATAGACATAGAATGAGTTAAAATAGTAGTAGTAACAATAAAATTGCTTACAATACTAGACAGAGCAGAAGGTGGTGGCAGATGCCAGTGAAGCATCCTTGATGCTCAATGTCAAATGACATGGTGGCAGTGGCAGATGCCAGGGGAAGCATCTTCAATACTTAAATTCCCATAGTATCCATAGACCTAAAGTACTACATAGTGCTAGCACAAATTCCCTATAGCACTACCAATGTGGGGAATAATCTTATAGAATGTTACATAGCATCTCATTGAATGTCTGTAGTAATACATTGGGGGTTGTACATTTCATAGGTAAGTTACTGTAAATATGGCTAAGTTCCACCATGTGTGTGACCTTTTGTTTTCGAAAACGAACACCTTCACGATCACATGACCATCAACAAGGTTCCAAACTCATTTCGGCTGCTTTCACACTACCACGTCTTCGTCTTTTACCCCAACAGTGCCCTGTTGCCCACTGCCACTACTGCCAAGTTCCAACATTATTGACTACATGGATGTGGGCATGCTGACTCCCCCACAATGCCCTCGCCATAACATCCACAATGCCACAACATTGTCAACATCAACAACAATGACGGCCCCATGTTATCGGCCCCCACCACTGGTCAAATGCCACATCAGCGAGGAGGGAACTAGGAGGAAAGAGTGGGGCAACACAAGGCAGCAAGATCTCTACTGCTTTTTTCACTATGCCCATTGCCCACACCTTGCTGCAAGCCCATTTGCAAAGGCAGCACCCCAGCGCAGTGTAGTGATTGTCAAGGGTTTTGGAACCCGCATGGGTTATGGGTAGGGTACATGCGGGTATGGGTACGGGTACAGATTCTTGTACCTGCCACCTACAAAACGAGCCCTAGAACATCCAAAATGGATAGGAATTGGTGGAGATATGGCCCAAACAGTATAAAATACTGTTTAGCACATATCTCAGTCATTTCTGGGCCGTTTTAGCTGTTCTTGGGCTCAAAAACCCATAGGGTTGCAGGTAAGGGTCCCTGGGTAATGGTATGGGTTGGGAAAAAAACCCCAGGGTTACCCACAACAATCACTAGCGCAATGTGATCCCTACTGCTGCCCCTGTTGTGCCTGTCCCTCCCAAAAAAATTCGATGATGATATATCAACAATGGTTTACTTTACCATCCCCCCACATTCCATATGGATTCCATATGGAATGGATATATTCCATGGATTCCACATGGATTCCATGTGGAATATGTTTTGACATATAAATCAAGTATTTACTACTATGGATTCCACATGGAATCCAGGTCTATTCCACATGGAATCCATGTCCATTCCATATGGAATCGATTCCACACAGATTCCATGTGGATTCCATGTGGAACATACTTAATATTTCTTCAAGTCAAATTGAGATAGAACATAAAGATCAATGAAGAAATAATATATATTAATTGTATACACTAAATACAGCAGGTAATAGTACTACTAAATAATGGATATACAAGACCATCACAGGGGGAAAGGGGAAAGGGAGGGGTACTTACCAGCCATTCACCGTTCTGTCGTTGCATTCACTGCCGCCGTCTTTGCTACACTCCAGCGCTGTCGTTAACTGCCCGGTACTGTTGCTAACCCGCAGTTGCTGCTACTGACCTGCCGCTGCCATTGTTGTTAATCCTCCGCTGCTGCCACTAACCAGTCGCCGCTGTTGTTAATCCCTCGCTGCTGTTGTTAGCTTGTCGCCGCTGTTGTTAGCCCGTTGCTGCTGTTGTTACCCACTGCTGCCGCTGCCACCGTTTTGCACCTGCAGCATTCATCGTCCTCTTGGTGGGCTTGCTGCATATGAGGTGGGGCTGGGGTCATGGTCTGGGTGCTAGTTGAGGGGTTAGCATTCTGGATAAGCACGGAATGGGCTGGGGGGCCTACCTCGGTCCTCCCTTCATGGTTATCCGCATTGGACACCCCCTATGCCTTGTCGTCGGCGTTCGGTCCTGTGTACGCCGTTTTCTGGGTGCTCGTGGGGCTGGTAGGGCTCGTGGATGCTGGTGACGTGGCGGTGGCGAGGGGGGTAGCTGTCAAACAGGTGGCGGGTTGAACGTGCGGGTGCTCATCACCACTGGTGACATGGCAGCCGCGTCCTGTACGGTTAGTGGTATTTAGCACACGAGGGGGGGTATGGGCAGGGTACTTACTTTGGCTGTGGGCGGCGGTGATCAACGATGGGCAGTGGTTGTCGTTGGCGCTCGTCACCACCGTGATGTGGCAGCCGTGTCCTGTACGGTTGGTAGTATTCAGCAAGCGAGGGCGAGGGGGGGTATGGGTGGGGTGCTTACCTTGGGTGTGGGCAGCGACGATGGGCAGTCGTCGTCAGCGGCAGTGGCAATCGACAGTGGTGGGTGGTGATGGTGGTGGGAGAGAAAGAAGTGACGTGTCACAATTGCGACAGGTTTCCAGATTTGGGACAACGCGGGCTGCTGGACCGAAAGTAGGTATATCAAGCGTTAATTTGGTATAATAACAATGCCTTTGTGGCGCAGTTGGCTTTAGCGCTGTGTCTTTGTCAGCACCTGAGTTCAATTCACATATGTTGCATTTTTATTTTTCATTCAATGTATTAATATCACTATAAATACTATTAATGGTCTATTTAACTGTTTCTATGATTGTTTTTCATGTATTCTAATATTAGAAAATATCGGAATCCATGTGGAATCCATATGGAATCCATGATTATTCTTTCATTCCATGTGGAATTGGATGGAATCCACATGGAATCCAGGTGGAACAGTAGTGGAATCCATAGCATTCCATGTGGAATATGGGTGGAATGGAATCACCAAAATGGCTGGGATTATCACCCAAAACATATTCTATGTGGAATGGGTGGAATCCACCTGGAATGATATGGATTCCATATGGATTCCTTGTGGAATGTGGGGGGAGAGTAAAGACCTCCAACAATGGGTCAGTGTGATAATTCACATGCCACCCCTTCCACCTTATTAAACCCCCTCATTGGGGGGTATATTCTTCCTGTAGTGGTGTTATTGATGGGGAGTGGTGTGAAATCCACATGCTGCCCCCTTTGAACTCATTTTCAGAAGATCCTTTCTGCCATGGCATTGTCGATGGGGGATGGTGTGATATCCACATGCTGCCCCCCTTTTTGGAACTCATTTTGGGGAGATCCTTTCCACAGCTGCATTGTCGATGAGGGGCGGTGTGATATCCACATGCTGCCTCCTTCATTTTGAGGAGATCCTTTCTGTGGCAGCATTGTCAATGGAGGGCAGTGTGATATCCACACACTACCCCCTTCAAACTTGTTTGCTTAGGAATACTGCCTCTATTGTGTCCACCCTCTCCTGTTGCTTCAAGTTTCTTTACATCTTGTACCAGTTATTTCTAGCTTAATATATTTAAGTTATATATCTTAGGTGATCTGGATTAAGTCTAAAAATGGAACAAAATACCAAAAAAAGGCCAGTAGCTCAGTGTGCTACTGCCAATTTGAGATACTTGGGTAGGGCTCCCTAAATCCCAAGTCAAGCAAGCTAGTACTATAGAATTACTCTATGATACTCTGGAGTGCTGTATAGAGTTCCATAGTGGTCAGGCATAGCTTTATTCTGGAACTGCGAAGCTACACTGAACAGGACCCATGCTATGGTTCTATGGTGCTATGGAGCGCTCTGCAGCCTCATATAGCACACCTATGTTTTGCTGATGGAGCAAAGGAAAAAGTGGTAGGTGCCAGGGAAATGTTTTTGATGTTCAACGTCAAGAGTGGTAGGTGCTGGGGAAATGTCCTCAACACTCAATGTTGAGTGGTGTGGCAGAGTGGAGGGCACAAGAGATGGTGCTCGTCAAGAGTAAAGGGAGGGGAGGGGTCAGCATCTGTTTTTTTTGAGAGGTGAGGAGGGTCTCACCTGGGTGTGCAAATGCTTGTGTTCAGGTGATGATGTAGCAGGGGCTCTTATTGTCTCAATCCCCTGTGTTTGGCTGACAACATAGTGGTGAGTCCTTATCACACCTCTGAATATTACCCTGATATATCAATACCCAGGACTTGCCTAAATGACTTCATCAATCCACACTGGGTATTCCTCACCATCCAAAATTTAAAGGTCTTGCCATAGTGCCAGGGCTGGTTAGGATTAGTAATATGGTCTTTTGAGTAGGTGGGTAGGGTGGTATACATGCCAAGGGTGCTAGATGAGAGGGTGGGTTGTGCAGGGGGTATTTCTGGTAGCACAGGATATGTAAACATATGTAAACAATCACCAGAGAGCATGACTCACTGTTGGGGGCATTTGGTGGGGGTTTCAGGTGGGGGGAAAACATAATTAGGGTCTAGGATATTAATAAAAATATATCCCACCCTTTCCTCCTGGGCACGGGGGCAGGAAGGGATGGATTGAAAGAGAAGCATTTGGATGATGTTTCTATTTTGGGAGTGCGCCATCAAAATTGATCCCACAGGCGCCTTTTTGCTATTGGGCTCATTTGGGGGCCATTTTTGATAGGGTAAAAGTGTATTTGTAGTCTAGTACATGAATAAAAACATATTCTACCATTATTTTGAACATTGGGGAATGGTGGATGTGAGCATGCAGCTTTGGATGACGCTGTGCGCTCCTTCCATTTTGGGAAGATGCCATCAATTTGGCCTTCCTGGGCTGGTTTTTATGCTGCTGGGCTTGCTGGGCTCAGTTTTTTATAGTAAAAAAAAGAATTATATGTATTGATATTCCCAAGGAAGGCTACTTCTTCCTTGAGTTTGTATCTAGTACAATGTAACTAAGACAAAAAAAAAGAAAAGAGCAGAGCCAGATGGCTCTGCTCTCGTTGAGTCCTAGCCTCTATCGTCGGGTCCTAGCCTCCATCATTGGGTCATATCCTCCGTCGCTGGGTCCTACCCTCTGTCGTTGGGTTATATTCTCCGTCGTTGGGTCATACCCTCATTCGTTGGGTCGTATCCTCTGCCATTAGTGTCATACCCCGTCATTGCATTGTCTGGTCTCATCATCGTGGTGTACCCCATCATTGTCATGTCGTACCCTGTTGTCACTGTTGTACCCCATCGTTGTGGTATCGCTCATTGTGGTGGTGTACCCCATCATCATCGTGTCGTGTCATCATCTTGGCTCAGCGTGGTGGTATCTGTCATTGTCATATCGTCATAGTGGTAATCCTGGTTCCTCACATCCTTCTTCACCCATCCCTTTGTCGAACTCACATTCGTCGTTCTGGGTGGTGTTCAGTCGCTACATCAGCTTTGGGTTAGAAGTCAGCAAGCAGGGAGGGAGAAGAGAGGGGAAAAGACAAAATGAACTATGGCCTTCATCGTGGTTCATTTTCATCACGCACTGGCTAGGTTCCCACTTCCTTGGTACGCTGGTTACTCCCTACCCATGCTCACATCTGGTGTTGTTGTTGTTGTCCTGGGTGTTATCGCTTGCATCGTACTCAACCTTCCCCGCCCTCGTGGACTTCCTACCCCTCTCTGCTGGGCTGGCGGTTCATTGTGGATTTTCTCGTTGGTGGGATCTTGCACTCCCTAAGTCCTTGGATCCATACAGATAGGTGCACATCCCTCCAGGAGGGAGGCATTCGTGCGAGTCAATGGGTTGTTGTGAGGATCAGCCCACATTACCTATGGTGGAGGGGCACAATCATGGGTGGCCATCAACCCACATCCCTCGATGGAGGGGAGGGGCCAAGATGGGGTGGTGGTCTGTCGATGCACGTGGGTTGGGGGTGAATTGAAGTGGAAAGGTGGTGGTGGTGGAAAGACAAAGGAACAAAGATGAGACTGAGGGCATCATGCATGTCATGTATATTGAAACTCCAGTCCCCCCCAATGATAATGGTCGCATATTGTGTCAGGAGTAATGATAATAGAATTTTAGACATATATAGATGTATAATATGTATATACTCCTAAATCCAAAATTTCAAGTCAGATAATGAAAATTTGAAGATGTTATTCGAGATTTATTCCTTATTAGGAAGGAGCTTCCACCCCCACCATTCTTTCGTCGATTCTATATCATAACCTTTGTATTATGTATAAAAAATGATGGAATATGATTTAAATAAACTAATATATTGTTTCTAGATAGGTGAACCAATGTCCCCAGTGATTGTGGAAAACCAGATTGTCAAGCTTGAGATATGGACCACAAGCTCATATCCTAAGGAAACCTCAACTATCCTAGCTTCCACAACCTGCAGGTACCTTGGGAAAGGTATTCAAATATCACTTATTAATGTATTTAAATTACATCCAAGTATTTTTTCTACATAATACAACAGGTAAGATAGTGAACTGACATATGGTACTTTGGCAGAGCGTGGTGAGTTCGTCCATTTATGTTGTTTTCTAAATAACACATTGAATTTCAAACCATTTATCCTAAAATTTTGGATCTAGTACATTTAATATATTTATAAACTGACTACCATTTAATATTTTTAATCACACCACTATGCATTGATATCAACCACAATGATCATGCTCGAGAGCGGAGTTTGAATTCGACATCAACTGTAATCATGCATATTAATCATGGTTAATGTCGCTTCATTCTCCCTCATTCTACCACCACCACATCAACCCCACCTCCTCGACTCTGGCCCATCCACACCTGTTTACACTGCAGTCTGCCCTTCCTCTCTATCAAGGGATGTGGGCACCACAACCAATGCCTCAAGGACCCAGTTGTATCTGCCCCTCCTCTTCCAAAGGGATGTGGGCCAGATGATACTCGCTCGCGATCGACAGGGGATTGGGGAGGGAGAAACACGAGGGGGGACCCAGGAAGTGGGAGGCCCAAGCAGTGCATCGAAAATAGGGGCTACAACATCTGTTGGTGCCCATTTTCTCCCATCTATCGTACCCTCATTGCTAACCTTAAACCCCACTAATGACAGTGGCAACGACATAACGACAATGACACGAAGCCCATCAGTTGCCCCTCCCCTCTCACGAGGGATGTGAGCCTGTCTCTATCACTTTCGACAAGGAGCATCCGAAGGGAATGAGATCCCAACACTGACGTGTCGAAGGACACAAAGGTGTAGGGATCCCAACACCAACATGTCAAAAGACACAAAAGTGTAGGGATCCCAATGCTGTCATGTTGAAAGACACGAAGGGAACAACAATGATGATGATGGACCACCACACAGGCTTAAGAGATGCCACAATGACAAGGCCCAACGATAAAGGGTATAACTGTTGGATATCTATATGCCACTACCTTATTGACTTGGTAGCTCAATGGTTTAGAGCACTGGCGTATATAGTCAGAGGTCATTGGTTCGATTCCAGCCCCTGTCGCTTTCTTTTCCCAAAGTCACCTTGATTCGGTTTCCAACATGGTAGCAGCAACTGTGTGCTTGAGTGCGTTGTCTCTAACCGGGCAGCTCAAGGTGGGATAGATAGTGGCATAAGGGGGTGTGTTGGATATCTATATGCCACTACCTTATCGACTTGGTAGCTCAATGGTTTAGAGCACCAGCGTATATAGTGGGAGGTCGTTGGTTCGATTCCAGCCCCTGTCGCTTTCTTTTCCCAAGGTCACCTCGATTCGGTTTCCAACATGGTAGCAGTGGTTCAATTCCAGCCCCTGTCACTTTCTTTTCCCAAGGTCACCTCGATTCGGTTTCCAACATGGTAGCAGCATGTTGGAAACCAAATCGAGGTGACCTTGGGAAAAGAAAGTGACAGGGGCTGGAATCGAACCAATGACCTCCCACTATATACGCTGGTGCTCTAAACCATTGAGCTACCAAGTCGATAAGGTAGTGGCATATAGATATCCAACACACCTCCTTATGCCACTATCTATCCCACCTTGAGCTGCCTGGTTAGAGACAACGCACTCAAGCACACAGTTGCTGCTACCATGTTGGAAACCGAATCAAGGTGACCTTGGGAAAAGAAAGCGACAGGGGCTGGAATCGAACCAGCAACCTCCAACTATATATGCCAGTGCTCTAAACCATTGAGCTACCGAGTCAATCAGGTAGTGGCATATAGATATCCAACACACCCCCTTATGCCACTATCTATCCCACCTTGAGCTGCCTGGTTAAAGACAACACACTCAAGAACACGGTTGCTGCTACCATGTTGGAAACTGTTCCAAGGTGACCTTGGGAAAAGAAAGTGACAGGGGCTGGAATCGAACCAGCAACTATATACGCCGGTGCTCTAAACCATTGAGCTACCGAGTCAATAAGGTAGTGGCATATAGATATCCAACAATAACGACAATGACGGATACAACCACGATGAGCTGACATGACACGACAACCGTGGGTATGACATGACACGATGATGACTCTCAGAATTGGTTTAAAGCTTCATCATTGGTGACATAAACAGCTGGGAAAATAATGTGTCTACCTAGAAGAGAAATAGCCAGAGCAGAAGTGGATTAGTTATATTGAGTGAAACTACATCAAGAGCATGTACTTACATCTCTTTCTAGCAACAATAATTGTGCTCACATAAATTGTCAAAGGTCTTTATAGTCCTTCATGTATTTCTAGAGAAATCCTGTTATTCTTTTTGCCAAAAATTCATGAATTTCCCAGGAATCACCACAGGAATCATAGGACAGGAATCACAAAACAGAAATTCTAGGAATAGATAAAAATATTTGGAATCATATATTATGTATGAAATTATGTGATATTATATATATTCAAATAACAGTAAATAATCATATTATGGTGCCTTTGTACTATTCCAAATTAGGAAATTCAACATCAAAATATGTGCAGACTTGTGTTTGGTTGAGTATTTAGCATTTTTCTCATGAACAGAAACAGTAATTAATATGATTTTTGTAGATTTAGGGTTTTGAAAGAAAAGTTTATAATTACTTGTTTTGGGAAAAAATTCCCATACATTTGGCCTAATTAAGCAATTCACATGCTTTTTCATCTGTTAGATATAGATTTTGGGTATTATTAGATTTTTGATTTTTATTTGTGTCAATTCTTGTTAAAATTTTTGTCCATTTCTGCAAATTCCCCCTGGAATCCTGTCTATTCCTGTCTATTCCCCTGGATTCTTGTCTATTCTTGCAGATTTCTACAGGAATCAGTGAAGGAATGAAAAGTAATGACCAGTCAAGATAAATGCAGATAGCTGCTGTGGTAGTCAATGTGGTGTGAATGAGAGTAGCTATTATGGATTGTAGTTAGTAGCTATTCAGCCATTTTTATTGTCCAATACTCTGCTAAAACCTTCCCAATGGATATGTAGCCCATTGACACTGTATAGTGACCATTAACAGCACAGGGCCTCCTTCAATGACACACATAGCTCATTGATAACACAGAATGTTCTTTGACATGAGGCAGCCCATTGTACTTTCTAAACAATGAGAAAGAGGAGGACAAAAATGACAAGATAGGCACAAACCCAAGGAAGGTAATCCTTTTTTGGGAAAATATGTTTTTTGTACTACAATATATGTGTGATGAGCCCATCCGAAATACCCCCAAAACACACCTAATACAAAAGCATGGATGGCATAATCTATATATAGAACATGTCATCTAATATGCCCCACCATTATCCACCCCATCCCGCTCCCCAATAGACAATTCACCCAGAGAGGCCTGTTTGATGATGTGTTCTATAATTAGAACACATCATCCAAAGTGCCCTGCTGCCATCCACCCTGTCCCATCTCTCAATGGCTGTGGAAAAGGCAAGATAATTTATTATTATTATACTAGACCCTGTATATGTTTTTTTCTCACCCGAAACCCCTGCCAAATGCACCCAACAGTGAATAAACACTCCTAGCATCAATTCTAGTGATGTTTACATATCCTGCCCCCACCCAGATTTACCTTCTGCACTTTGCACTCCTATCCAGCATTCGTAGCATCAAAAACACCTCTACCCACCTCTACTAACTAATCTCATCTATTTCTGGCACCCCCAGTAGCCATAAAAGCTGTTGGGCAGTTCACCAGGTATGATATAGATTTCTAGCCAACAAAGCTGATAAAAGCCTCTGTGTATTTTATACCCTCACTCCCAGAATGAATTAGGCTGGTTGTTCATGATTCTTCTTGATGGTGATGTCACTATTAATGCATCAGAAATTTTGCTGTGGCTATAATAAGAATGGACAAGAGTAAGTAAGGCATCTTGGTTCATTAGCATTGTTGACCCACATTTTTTGATGCCCATCTTTTATCATCACCAGTCTTGGCATTACAAAGCCCATGTCTTTGTCATTCAGAATCCTATTCACAGTTGTACTTTTTGTCAATGAACTGTCACCACAACTCACACTGATTTAGAACCAATGTACCAATAGAAAGGTGTCTGGAAGTTAGGGTCAGTACATAAGTACTTGTTATATTTCTCTCTAGAATGCAGGTTTTATATGGACAGCACTATTGGGAATTTCTTTCAGTTCTCATTATAGAATTTCTGCATTGGCCACAAGACATTCTTTATTATGATCATCAGGTATATGCACAGGTTTGTATTGAGTTGTTCCAGATGTCACTTCATTGACCCCCCCCCCTTCCTTCTCTTAGAAAGTTTAATTCCCAGGATTTAATCTTTCTAAGAGAAGAAAAGAAAATGATTTTTCAAAATGCCTTTTTGTTTCACAGGGCAAAATTGTTTTTATTGCAGCCTTTTCTAAAGCTTTTTCTCAAAATCCTTGTCCAAAAGGTATTGTATATTTCTCTGTTCATCTTGTTTCTGCTTACTTCAAAAGATTTTATTGTTGTCACAAAGTATCAGGGGTTCTAATTTCTATTTTATATTTCTGGCTTTTTGGGTACACCTTAGGGTTTGGTTTGTGTATGCACATGCTTATACCAACCTTTGCTTTCCATTCAATGCATCATCATACTATTTCAGCATTTTTGTAAGGGGATCATCTCCCCTCCCATCATCGCGTCTTCACTCAACCTCTCATGCCCCCGTCATTCGCCCCATGGAACCTCCTTACATTCCCCCCAATATACATGCTGCCATAGATTCCCGTCATTGATTTATATTCCTTACCTTCTTTGAGCCCATCCTACATCCCATCACTGTTGTTACCTGTTTTGGTAGTTAGATCACATGACGTAGTCCGTAGATAGAGACATGTCACACTAGGGATCCTTAGCCTTTTCTCTTTGGATCTCCCAGGTACGTTGTTGGTTTCGGGTGTCTGCCCTTTCTTTTATTTTCAATATATTCACCTTTGGATCTCCCAGATGCTTGCACGTGCTCGGTGCGTGCCCGTTTGGTCGTGCCCTTACAATTTTCAATTCTTGCCAATTTCAGAGGTCTTTACCATGCCCCCTTATTCCACATGGAATCTATGTGGAATCCATGTTGTTCCACATGGATTCTGCCCATTCCACATGGAATATGTTTTGGCTGAGATCTCACCCATTTTGGTGATTTTCTTCCACCTATATTCCACATGGATTCCATGTGGAATCTTTCAGATAGATTCCATGTGGAATCTTTCAGATAGATTCCATCCCATTTCCACATGGAATCCATCTTTCCATGTGGATTCCATCCTATTTCCATGTGGAAAGATGGAATCCTCAATAACCAATATTAGAATAATAGAAATAATAGTATAAATCAATACAAAACAGAAGTTGTAATGATTTAATTATATTATTGGTACTAGAAAAAAAATGGACCACACACAAATTGAACCCAGGACCAAGCATGCACATAAGCACACACTCAAGTCCACTGCACCATGCCAGCGTTCTTGGTGATGGATATTTAATCGATTATGTGACCACCCGGCGGTCCTGCGGCCCGCGGCATCCTAATCCGGAATCCCTGGTTCAAACGCTGCCACGTCACTGCTTTCCTTCCTCCCACCACAACCGCCATGTCCCCGCACACCACCCATCTCTTGCCAACCACCACCATCATTGAGCAACCTCCAGGTAAGTCCCCCCACCTCTCCCATGACCTGCGATTACTGATGAGCACCCCGTTTAGCTCATTTTCGACCACTAGGGCGACATCGGCAGCCATCACAAGCCCGATCACGACAGAGAACGGGCCCCAGGTAAGTACAGCCCACCCCAATGATGTTCTACACCCACTAAAACCCATCAGCAGCTGCTTCAACGTGCTGCGTCACCACACGAACTGCGACCTCAAAGGTTCGAAAACGGGGCCCATCGAACACCAATGAAACAGCCAGCAAACCACCACCACCGCTGTCACCATCAACAACGACAACAAGCACCCATTGCGCAAAACCCAGGTGAGTGCCCCTGCCCATTTCCCTCCCTCTCTTCTTCTGAACACCAAACTGGACAGGAGCCAGCTGCCACGTCACCAACATTGATGACCCCCAGCAATCCCGCTGACAACCACCTGCCGCTGCTACCATCGACGACAACAAACCCCACCCAACATCTATCCCAAGCCCCATTCAAAGACGACGCAGCCTGCCATTTGATGACGACAAGCTGCCCACTCACTCGCTCTCGACCACCATGACCGCCACATCACCTGGCTCGACAAATGCCGTGAATGTGTCGATTGGACCCGCTCCGTTCGACAACCACCAACCGCCTTTGAAAACCATGACCCATTGGCATGTCACCCACCTCAAGGAGCCCACCAGCACCATGAATGCCAAGGAAACAGCGTAGGTAGGACCGAACAAACACGATGAGGGGGAAAGGTGGGGAAGTCCCAGATGCGGTGATAAGGGTCGTATTGGTTCATACATGAAACTTTGCGATTTTACCTTATTATTTACGATCTTACAAGTAGAACTAAGACTTAATAAGGATCATTAGTGAGACCCAGACTAGTTGATCAAGTGAATGCGCGCGTACATCAATAATGACGAACTGCGAGCACTAAAGGGACTTATTCGTGACTTATTACTAAGCCCGGACAAGTGTACTTAATATGCGCGCATTCACAATATGTCATAAATCTTAAGTCCCACTATCAATAATGAAGTGTGGCTGCGTCGACAAGTAACTACAAAACATACCAATGGGTATTATTACATATGCGAGCACGTAACAAAAGGGAATGGGGGCGAAACTAGAACTGCGAGCAAGATTAGTGCCAGACCCTGATAAACCTAGGGGCTGTTCGAATAGGAGATGACCGATAAACGGATCCTTGAATT
>Ga0307513_10005163_pt1 | contig 17293 bp, 4 predicted proteins | sample 15_EM_MG_FD_202174 | JGI IMG/M metagenome (GOLD analysis project Ga0307513, IMG submission 202174) | Populus trichocarpa ectomycorrhiza microbial communities from riparian zone in the Pacific Northwest, United States - 15_EM | ecosystem: Host-associated > Plants > Roots > Unclassified | place... | reverse complement strand
TAAAATAATATTTGTTTGTTTGTTATGGCTTTGAGTAAGAGAGAGAATGGCTTGTACTGTAATCCCCCCCTTTCTCTGCAATCCTGTAAAAAATCTTAATTTAAATTTGTAAAAAAAAAAAAAAAAATTAACGTTTTTAGATATTTTAATGTGTGGTATTAAAAATAATTCTTTTAAAAATACAAAATATTATTTTCATCATCAAATAGCTAATCTATAAAAACACAGAAACTCCTAAAAATCAGACAGAATCAGCACAAATTGTGTAAGAGAGAGGAATATAATAAAATGATATTTGCTTGTTATGGTTTCGAGTGAGAGAGAGAATGGCTCCTAGAGTTGGCAATGTACTGTAATCCCTCTCTCTCTCTCTAATCCTATAAAAAATCTTATCTTAGCTTAGCTTCACAGAAATTGTTGGCCAGTGAATTTTATAAATCCAAATTGTATATGAGAAAATAGAAATCATCCCTCTTAAATATACATGTCTTTTTCATCAAGATATCGAACAAAATTATAATAATAAATATATTATTATTTTTCATTAATTTTTTAAAACTTTTATTAGTTTTTAATTTTACCATTCAATCAAACTTTATATATGTTTTGTTATTATTTGAAGTTTTTTTTGTTGGATTTATTTCTTTTTAAATTTAACCCTCCAATAAAAAAATTATTCTTTTTTCTTTTAATTTCTTAGTTTTGTGCATGCTTTTTTATAGAAGTTTTATTTTTTTTTAATTTAGTCCTTCAATCATAATTATTTTTAATTTAATCTTTATTTTTTTAATTTCTAACTTGTTCCCTGTGGTAAAAAATTTATTAATTTTATTAGTTTTTAATTTTATTTTTTTATAATTTCTTAGAGGGACTCTGAAAGCCATGCACTTCCCTGTTCAGAAATAAGCATGTAATTAATAAGAAGTTGAAGCTGATTAAGATTCATACAAATTAATGACGTTCTTAAAATTTTATAATATTGTTTCCGTATTAATTGCAAGTCTTCTTCTTCGACGTGAAGGTAGCCATCTATGATGTACGCGTGGACATTACGTTTGTTAATTCTATGTTTTAGTCTATTGTAGCAGCATGGATACGAGCCTCGACTGTTGGTTTTTGGTTATATCCACTTTATTGCTGCAGATAAATATTTTATCTTTTTTCTCATAATAAAATTTTCAAGATCAGCATTTTTTTCAAAATTTTGAATCTGTTTTTTCAAAAATCTTCAGACAAAACACAACCCACTAATATTGCATGGCGCAGTGGCGTTTCTACTTCTCTTTAAGCAACATGTGCATGTGCATGTGCGCGTGCACTCTCCCGTTTCGGATGGAGAAAAAGAAAAGACGTTTTCAAAATAACACAGGAGAATAAAAAATTGTTACAATACAATTTAATATAAAAAATCTAGTTGGGATCGCGACGTCTGTGGGAGCAGTTGGGATCCGAGAGGATGACACCAACCTCGGTTAGAACCTCGCCCGTGTTCTATGAAGACGTTCCGACAAAAAATCTATGGCTGGGTACCATGCACTTGACCAATGCGAAGGAACTGCCTTTTGCTCCTTCAAATAATGCATTTAATATTTATCTTATTGATGAAACACGGACAAGGTGTAATTATTTTTGGTTTGGTTGAGTTTTTATAAAAAAAATAATTAAATTGAAATTTTATTTTTTGAAAAAAAACCGAACCGAAACCGGGTCAAATCGACCGGTTTCGGTCCGGTCCGGTCCGGTTTTTAGGGCAAAAACCGGTTCAAACCGGTTTGACTCGGTTTTTCTGGTTTTGGCTCGGTTTTCTCAGTTTGGCTCGGTTTTTTTTCTGGTTTTTTGTTTATAAAACCAAAACCGAACCAGCCGGTTTTTTCAAAATTTTAATCGGTTTTTTTTTGTTCGGTTCTTTTAATTATTTTTTTCCAGTTTAATCAGTTTTTCAATTTTTTTCTCGTTCTAACATGGAGTTTCATCAAGCACTTGATAAATTTTTTAATTTTTTTTTTAAGTTTTATAATCTCTATCACATTTCCCAATCATTGGTCAGTTGACTATTCATGCTATACAAACCGAAGCATGCCAGTTAGCTGGAGTTTTGGGAGTTTGTTCCCTTGTCTTCGTCTTTCAAGCATAGTTATTCAATTTGATTCCGTTCTATCTTTTGAAGAACAGAAAAAACCATTAGCTAATGAACTCTTGGTTCTAAGCCATCTCAAGATACGGTCGACCGACTTGATGACTAAAGTAGTTTGGGTAAAGCAAAAGAGTGGCAGTGTAAAATTTTGAGTTATTTTTTAAATAAAATTATTGCTGTTAAACTATAGTCAATTTTTCATCTCAAGAAATTAAGAAATATTATTGTCCAAGTAGAATTAATGCAAGGAAACTCGTTGTTCTTTATCTCCAAGTCCTTGAACAAATTATGTTGACAGTGAAGAAAGATGAGGCAGAGGCAATCAAGATCTTCTAACAAAATAGACTACCAACTTACTCTTTTTAAGTGAAGTATATAACATGGCAAATAAATGCGTTTTAAAAATGTATCTTTTAATATTTTTAATTTATTGGTATAAAAATAAAATAAAAATATTTTGATATATTTTAAATAAAAATATTTTAAAAAATCCTCCGTACACCACAATATCAAAAACTCGCTAAATTAAATTTGTTATCTATTTGTTAGTGCTAGCATTAATTGTTGAGTATATGAAACTTGTCTGTCATCTATAACATGAATATGTACTGTTCTTGAGCCCCTCCCTCTCTTGAATCAAACTTGGTTGTCTGTTCTAATTAAATTCAGTAACCCTTAATCCAACAGCTATTTGGAAATTAATCAAAGAGAAAAAAGAAATTGAGGGGGGAATTGAAAACTGGAAAAAAGGGGATTTTTGTACCGGGAGATGATCAGGTAGAATATTACTTAGGAAAGGAAGGAAATTATGCTTAATTTAAGGTTAATATTAGTGAAAATGTTTTTTTTTCTTGTTCTTTTTTGAATAAAATTACTGAAGATAAACTGTTGTCAATTCTTCATCTCAAGAAATTAAGAAATATTAAGCAACATGTGCACGTGCACTCCCCCGTTTCTACTTTTTATAAGTTAATATTAAAAGTTGATAATGACGAACTTGTTTCGTTTGACTTTTATAAGTTAATATACGGAATACACGCAACTTTTCAATTAAACAATGTAGGAATAAAAGGTACAAATAGATGTAACTCGACTAATTCTATAGGCTATGAAATTAATGATCATATAAGTCTTTAGTGATCATCATATAAGCAACCACAGGGCTCGAACCTGAAACCATAAAAAAAACAAATTTTTTGATCTTAAGCTCTTATCATTGGACGACTGGACCTTCAGAGTAATTTTTATTTGTATATTTGTTCTGCCTAAGCATGACGAGGCACTTTTCACTTATCTTTTTCAATCCCTTGATTATTTTGTTTTTTAAAAAAAATCCCTTCAGCTTTAATCATTTGAGATCAATGTATTCATGTTTTAATTTTTAAAATGGGGCGCCAAACATGTGTCCATTTTTCTCTTCATGATGTGAGATTCTCATATCTGGTAAAAAAAAACTATCAAGTTCAATTTAAAAAATTTAATGTAAAAAAATAAAATTAAAAAAATTGAGGGATAAAAAAAGATAAAGGATGAAACCAAAGGAGGGACAATGAGAGAGTTTTTATAGTCTTGTATATAAAATATTTTTTTTAGTATGATATGTTTAATATGAATAGATGAATATGAAACTGGTTCTTTCAAAAATCCAAATTGTCCAAATGATTCTGTCTTTCCAGCGTCTTTGGTGAAGAAATTTACTAATTAATGCACAGAAAATGACAATAAAAACTCCAATATTATTTTCAAAGCTCTTTAAAGAAAAACAAAATTGAAATACTGAATACCACTTGACATAGGAGTGCAAAATCCCAATAGTATGGATGGAAAAAGGGGCAGATAATATATTTGGTCAATACCTAAGAGGAAAGGAAAGTGATATAAAACTGAATGAGGTCACTGCTAGGAATGTTAATAAATCCTTCAATTTTTTGTGCTGACCATTAAAAAAAATCAATCATCTCCTCTTATTTTATTGCATTTTATATTTAACTCTCAATATTTTAATTTCTAAATTTGATTTATAATTCTTTTATTAAATTTTAATTTATTTTTAATTTTATTTTTAGATCCATAATCTTGATTTTTTTTCAAGTTGGTTCCTCGTTCTCTTGATTTTTGTTTGATTATTAAAATAATTTGTGCTTTTTATACTAATTTTTGCATATAATTTTCTTTTAAATCTTAATATTTGTGTATATGTTAAAATTTTATGAAAATTTTTTATTTATTTATTTTGCATGAAAAAATCAATCTCATATTGTTTTAACCAAGTAATTAATTTTTTTTAAACTTGTGTTTTTTAAAATTGCATTTAAAAGTGATTTTCTTAATGTGTGTGTATATAACATTTCAGATAAAATTTGCTCATGTCTAAAATTGAGATTTAAATAAAGTAAAGAATTAATTAATAAAAAAATCCAATAGACATTATTCAAAAAAAAAAAAACCTAGGATCATAAATGTCACATCCGATATCACGGTAATTTTTTTAAAAATAAATTTATAAAAAAAAAACATATTTCTGACACTTAATTTGTTTTAGATAACCGAAGCATTAATATAACAGAAAGTCCCAATTCCTACCGCCAATTGATGAGTCAGTCCCTCGTGCAGTCTTTGAGCCATTTTAGGTGTGAACAAAATCTTTATATTCTTAACATTTTTTTCTAAGTTTTTTTTAAAAATAATTTAACTCCTAGTGGAGCATAAATAAATATACTAGTTATAATCTAAATCAAGTATTATTAGCTATTTAGCTTTGCCATATGGTGGACTGCGTGTATGATTTTATTTTTTATCTAAATCAAAATTTTGCAATGTTTATAATGAACTGAATCAATGAATTTTATTACCGATGGATTTAATAATGGAAAAGGCATGAAAAAAAATTATCCACTTTATTCCGTCGGTATTTCCCTCAAAAAGCTACCGTATGTAATTCCATCAGTAATGATATAAAAATGTTTTTTTAAAAAATCCATTTTACATAACTATAAAATAATTAAATTAATATAAATCAACACTCTATAATACTCAAAACGCTTGGAGAAAAAAAGAGAATAAAATCAACTCAAACAAATTTACAACAAATAAATAACATGAAAAAATAAATTCAACTAAAAAATTCATATAAACAAAATGAAGTTGTAATTGCTAAAACTTTTAAAATCCTATAAATAAATCGACTAAAAATTGATCTCATATGAAAAAAATCCCACAACAATGTTCATACAATTATTAAGAACAAAAAAAATTAAAAAAAAATATAATGAAAAAAACATGAAAAAAGAAGAAAAAAGAAAAATATTACCTTAATGTGGTTGCAAGTGAAGCTAAGAAGAGAAAAAAAAAGAGTTCATAAAGTATATTAATTAAAAAAAACTGAGAAGAAAAAAAAAAGGAGAAGAATACATATCTGAGCATAGAGAAGAATAGAAGGAGTTGAGGAGAGAAGAAGAGAAAGAAATGGATATTGATGTTTTTTATATATGAGGAAGAAGAAGAAGAAGAAGAAAATAGCCTCGTCTATTGTGAAATTAGGGATTCTAGACTTTTTATTGAGGTGTTTTACCTACGGATTTTACAGACAGATAATTAAATATTAATATTTTTAATTATTCCATTGGTAATTCCATCTGTAATATTCAATTTAAAATTTTAATTTAATAAATTTTTTTTCAGAAACCACCAAATATCACCGGCGACTTTTCAATCCATCGGTGATTCCGTCTGTAATATTTAATTTAATTTTTTAATTTAATCAAAATTTTTTAGAAAACCGTCAAATAACACTTATAAATTTTTAATCCATCGGTAATTTTGCTTGTAAAGAACAATAATTAACAGTGCAATTGGGAAATGAACAGTTTAAGAGCTCTCTGAAAAATACCGATGAAATTTTTCATTGGTGATTCCCTTTGCAATTGACATAATAAACAGTGTTTACAGTTTACCAACAATTTTACCGATGGATTTTATTCATTCGGTAATTTCGTTGATATAAATGACATATCATTGTTTTTTTTGCTTTGTTTTAATTATTATTTTTTTCTACTGGAATTCTCTCGATATATACTGAGAGAATATTTCCGTCAGTAAAATCCATCACAAATATACCGATAAAAATATTTCCTCGATATTTTTATTTGTATTTATTAATTTTTTAGTAGTGATACGTATCATAATACTATTTTGTTTTAGCCTTTTACAATTGTTAACAAAGTATTAACGCTCGATGATGTCACTTGATGAAACAATGTAGATTTTTAAAATAACTATCTTTTAAAATTATTTTTTAGTATTTTGGGATCAATACAAATATTAAAAATAATTTTTTTAAAATACAAAAATTTTATTTTATTTTTTTAAAATATAGATCAAATTCTAATGGATAATAATAAATTAATTATGATATTCTTTGATTAATTTTTATATTTTATCAAAGTATGATAAAAATATAATTTTTTATAAAAAATAAAGTATGCATTCAAATTTTTGAATTCAGTAACATGCAAGAATATATATATATATATATATATATATGCGCGCGCTTTGTTTGACAAAAAAAAAACATTTTTCTTCCTGTAATAAAACTACTAAAGGTTTGCTAAATACACCATTAAATAAAAAAAAAACTTTTACTAAAAACATGGCAAACTAAATGATCTTAAACTTGGGTCAAAGGCACATGAAAATAATATAAAATTATTTAAAAAAATTAAAATTAAAAAATCACAAGATACATTTTTTTTTTTTTAAAGAAAAACCTCTTCAAGTTTGAAGTCAAACGATACAGTGCATTGGACAACCGAATTAAGAGTCCAGTATCTGCTTTTGTTTCCTTTTAGGTCTCAGGTTCGAACCCTGTGGTCGCTCATATGATGGCCACTGGAGGCTTACATGGTCGTTAACTTCAGGGCCCGTGAGATTAGTCGAGGTGCGTGCAAGCTGGCCCGGACACCCACGATAATTAAAAAAAAAAAAAAAAAAGAGTCCAGTATCTGCTGCACCCTTTATTTAATGCTTTCTTTCTTCTCTTCGAGTTCGGCCTACTGTGCCTTATTCTTTGAATCTGAAAGTGTCTTATAAAGAATACCAGCTCACCTCTATCTCTTATAGATGAACCCACGGATCAACATAAACCCTTATAATATCCTATTTTGCACCTCTAAACTTATATCTATTGTTTGTCCTATTCACCACAATGTTTTATAAAATTAATATAAATAAGGAAGAAGGTGGCTTAGGAAATGTATTCTGGACTGGCCAAATAATAGTATAATACTATATGGGGGTGGTTTCCTTTCAAAAGAGGATGCAAAGTGCTATATTATGGGGGTGGTTTCCTTTCAAAAGAGGATGCAAAGAGATATATTTGGTTGTTTAAGGACATGGTTGAAATGCATGTCAGGCCGATCTCCTCAATCGATAATCGCCGATCAGTTTATGGCTATCTGAAATAAAGGTGGCCAGGCCTTTCCAGACTCCACACATCGCCGTTGCCTATGGCATATCATATAGAAAATTTCTTTGAGTTCGGTTATACATTAGGTTGAAATAACCATGAACAAATAAGACCTAAAAAAATAGTATAAAGTGTAATTCTCGACACAATTTAATAATTAAGAATAAAATTTGATGGATATCTATGTAAACAATTAATTATTATCCCAAATTACTTCTATATATGAGTAGGATGCACAGTATGCCTGTAATTTAATGTGATTTAGTGGTATATAAATATTCAAGTATCACTGGGTATAAAAATAAATAAATTATATATTTACACAGAATTATTTAAAACAACACTCTCCTATATTTTGATTTCTCTTCTGTTTTATATATTATTTTTCTTAAGATCACCTATCATGTATGGTTTTTGAGAAATAAAAACTTGTACCGTGATTTTTCTTGTGGACTAGGCCAGCATGCCTCCTCTCGATCCTGATGAAAAGACTAGGACTTCCTCTTCGTTAATTCTCAACCCTTGAGATGGTTCCCCATCTGTTCCCTACTAATTGCGTAAGAGCCTAGTTTTCTCTTCCCTCTGGCTAGGTGGGTGTTGATCAGTTGAGGGAGGTGAGATCCGTGGGGCACTGAAGGTGTCCACGCGGAGAGCAAAACGGCAAAGTCCCTCTCAATCGCAAAGAGCCAAAGATAGATGAGTCATGGGTGATCTAGCCTGCATCCCAAAAGAAGGTCCCCCAGCTCTGTCAAAGCTCCCTCGCCCCTCCCTCTCTTTCTTGCCACTATTTATTTGTAGGAGGGAAATATTAGGCATAAAAGAGGACTCAAGTACTATAATTTGAGGCATAAATCAAAGCTCCCTCCCTCCTGTGTTTCTTCCTCAGATTTGGTAACGTTATCGATGCGATCTCTTTCTAATCTCACTTGAGACATTACTGATTTTTTTTCCTCTAATTAATGAAAATTATAATTGAAAAGAAAAGAAAAGAGTTTTCGATCAGCTTATAATATGATTGTGTGAATTCATTAAAGCAAAAGCTTATAACATGTCTAAACTTAATTTGTGTTGGAGTTCAACTAATGTCTCCAACTCAACAATTTTACATTATGAACTTCAACTAATTAATTATTATATATATATCTACATGTAATATATATATCTACATGTATATATATATGTGTGTGTGTGTGTGTATTTTACATCGCCTTTGCCTATGGCATATCATCATATAGAAAATCCATGAAAAACTTGGATGGTTAACAGAGTGGAGATTCATGAATTTGACCACAATGATAAAGGAATAGCTAGAATCTTGAAAGAGATGAATGGTTGGCCTCATTATTTAGGAATCGTAAGCGTTTTGTGCTGGAATGTACTCTACTGCTCAACGAGGTGAAAACATAAATGCCTCTCTTTGATGGTTTCGTGCGTCCTTCAACATCTTTAAAGCAATTTCTAGAGCAATATGATAATGCTTTAAAAAGTTGAGATTTCAGCTTATAATCAAAGGAAAAAAAAAAATAAACACGCTTTCAGCTTATAATATGATTGTTTGGACTTGTGTTCGAGTTACAAGGAACGTGTCCATCCCAGAAACTTTGAATTATAAAATTCAACTAATTTTATATCTGCATGTAATATAAAATAACTATATATTTCATCAAGTTGAACTCCACCAATCCAGTATCGCTTGTGACTGTTTACTTCGGATAGGATTGGTTGGGTGTTGCCGTGTTTGAATAGTGCTCAAATATCAAATAAGAAAAGAATACTCCTGGAAAAAAATATTTTTTATTTTAGAATTTAAATTGTTGTTTTGTATATAAATATTGATTTTAATTATTAAAAAAAACATAAAATAGATTTCAAGAACATTTCTTTCTTCTACTGGGCCTTTTTCTTAGAGAAAAAAAAGTGTTAAAAAAATAAATCTCAATTCCATCTCTTTAATTATAGTTTGAACTCAGGGATCCTAAAATTTGATTGGAAAGCAAGATATTTGTCGCGATATTATTTGCGTAAATGGGGTCTGTTTCATTTTTGTTGTTAATTTAATCCCTTTTCTTTTAAATTTTATTTTTAACCATAAACAAAGTTTAAATCTGACATTAATATTTAATTCATTACTGGGATATATATATATATCTTATTGATTATTTTTTATGAATTCATTTTGTAAAGAGAGATAGATGATGAAAAAAATTAAAGGTAAAATCCATTAAAAATGATACAAATATTTTTACATAAATTTTCTCTCTCCTTTTATATATCACGTACCAGAAAATTAATAAATACAAACAAAAATATTTTGTCAGTAAATTACAGTGAATTTTACCGATGGAAATATTATCTTGGTATATACTGAGGGAATTACAATAGAAATTTTTTTTTAAAAAAAAATCAAAAAATACGATGACGTGTTATTTATACTAACAAAATTACCGACGGAATCACTGGTAAACTGTTAACACTATTTATCATGTCTATTACAAAGGGAATCACCAACGAAAAATTCTGTCGATAATTTCCAGAGAGCTCTAGAACTGTTCACTTTTCAATTGCACTGTTAATAATTACTGTTCTTTACAGACAAAATCACCGACGGATTGAAAAGTCGTCGGTGTTATTTGGCGAGTTTCTGAAAAATTTCAATTAAATTAAAATTTTAAATTAAATATTATAAACAGAATCACCTACGGATTGAAAATTTATTGATGATATTTGATGCTTTCTGAATTTTTTTTATAAAATTAAAATTTTAAATTAAATATTACATATAAAATTACCCATGAAATGATATATATTAATTTTTTTAAGCTATATGTGTTGCATGAGATCCTCGTAAAAGTCTTACTTTTAAACTTTTGATGTAAAAAAGAAACACGGTCTTGCAAACTTCTTCTTTGAATGAGTATTTTTTTCCTCTTAAAATTTAAATGTATGTTTTAGATATACACAAAAAGGAGGGCTTTTTAGCTCGGAAAAAGAAGAAAAATATAAATTAAGGATCTAATTGAGTGTGTATTTTTAAAATCATGCATATTGTTTTTTTCTATTTGAGTGCGTATTTTCAAAAATCTATCAACAAGTCCTATTAGTTTTGAAATCTAACAAACCTCAACTTGGCAATTTTCTGTAAGCTATAGTTAATTAATTAATTTAACAAAAATTAAAATTAAAAAAATCAAAGCATTTTAATAATTTATGCGTGATGAGATGATGAAACAAGGCCTCCAATTCATTGATATCTCACAAGTAAGTGTTTTGTTTGTCTGTAAAAGGGTTTTTTGAGTGATTTTTGTGTGTGCTTATAGTAGTTGTCTTCCTTTTAGTATTTACTAGAGAAAAAAGAAGAGAGGTTTTAATAAGTTTAGAATTACAAAATTAGCTTTTATGAGGGTTTATGTTGATCCGTGGGTTCAATTATATAAGAGATGCTCAAGGGATGGTGTTAAAAAATCATCTCAACCCCATAGTTTAAGCTGATGTGAGGTCTTAGTATATAATTTATATTATTCTCTAACACATCTCTTCAAGTGAAAGTTCTTTGTGTTTGAAACTTGCACAGACCCCTATTACCTTGTGCTTAATTTTTATCAAATAAATGAAGGTGGTGAAATTCGAACTCGTGATCACTTGGTCATCAAGGCTCTAATACCATGTCAAAAAATCATCTCAACCTAAAAGCTTAAACTGCTAGATAAGGTCTTATGATATAATTTATATTATTCTCTAATAGACGAATCTTCTTTATAAGACACTTTTAGATTTAATGAATAAGGCACAATAGGCCCAACAGAAGAGAAAAAGAAAATATTAAGATATTGTTTATTTTTGTGTTTTAAAAATATATTTTTAATTTTATTTTTAATTAATTTTTTTGATATTTTCAAATAGTTTTGATATACTAATATTAATAATAATTTTTTATAAATAAAAAAATATTATTTTAATATATTTAAAGAGATTGAGCATACATCGTAATAAAATATATTGATTCTTAAACTTTTTATTTTGATTCTTGAACTTTTATAGATCAAAATCAAATATATTTTTAAAATATATTTAGGGAAATTGAGCATACACAATAATAAAATATGTTTTTAAAATATATTGATTCTTAGTTCTTAAATTTTTATAGTTAAAAACAAAATATATTTAGAAATAAAAGTTTAAGAATCAATACACTTTTATTTAAAAAAATCACTCAATGTGTTTCCATCTTGTCAATCGCAGATCCGACTAGGTGTTCTATTCCAATTTTCCATCTTGTCATTTTCTCCTGTCGGCTGTGCTTTAGGAATTTATTTTCCAATGTGTTTCCATCTTGCGTCAACCGGCTGTGTCCCCCGGCGTTGCTTGGCTGTTTTATTTTCCAATGTGGCCGTGCTGTAGGAGTTTATTTTCCAATGTGTTTTATTTTCCAATGTGGCCGTGCTTTAGGAGTTTATTTTTCCATTTTCCATTTTCCTTTAAATCCCTCCTATTTTTTCCCTTCTATTTAAGACCACAAAAGCTTTCTAGCTCGTTGTGATACATCCTTACATCTCCTTACTCACAAAATTAATCATCCACTCTTGCTCTGCTAACTTGTCTCCTGCTGTGTTTACTCCTCAAATTTGGTAATATTATCAATGCGATCTCTTTCTAATCTCACTTGAGACATTACTGCTTTTATTTTCTTCTAATTAACCATTCCTTTTTGTAGTTAATTTTAAGCCATGAGTAGTTACATCCCACACCCCCCTGCACAAGACTCGGCCACAGCAGGCTACTCCTCAGCTGCTAAAGGAGGGCTTGCTGGTGTCCTCGTCATGCTCCTTGCTATCGTAGTTTATGTGTTCTTCAAGCGCCAAAACTGCCTCGACAAGGTCGACCCCGGGAAGGTTCAGGTGATCAATATTATTGTTGAAATGGCAGAAAGAAACGTGGGAATTAAGGAGGTACCATACCATGTAATAAGAAGTTGAAGCTAATTAAGATTCATACAAATGAGATTTTCCTAATCTTCCAATATTGTTTCTGTATTAATTGCAGGACTCCATGAAGTACCCGGATGCCTCGACTGTTCCTTTTTAGTTATATCTACTGTATTGTTTTTTCTATTAATTGCAGTAATCCAAGTAGTACGGATGCTTCGACTGTTTCTTTTTAGTTATATCTACTGCATTGTTGCAGAATCAGACCATTTTAATTTGTACTTTATATATAAATAAATGATTGTGTGAATTTTGTGTTGGAGTTAAATTTAATATCTTCAATTAAAATCGTCATAGCAGATAATGAATTGTGGGCTTTTTCTTTATTTTTTGTATATATTTTTTTTTTTTTACTCTACTTGGAGTTGGGTTTTACTATTACCAATTTACTGTGTTGCTCCCACTTTATTTTTTTTTATGGGTTTTAACCACGTGTAATTTTCTTATTTGCTGGGGCTTGCTTTAGGAGCTTTCTTTTTATTGTCTCTTGGTCGTCCATAGAACAAACACTGACCGCAGCAGCCACAGCCAAACTCTTTGTTAAATTGATCGCAGATCCCACTCCATGTCAAATCGGTGGTGTTTCGGTTCGTTGAGCGCCGGATCGGTGCCAACTACATCTCCTCTGCGCGTTGATGAGGGCGGTTTTTCTCGCTGCCATCCAACGAGGGAGCCTTCGGTTGCAGTCGCTGCTTCTTTTTTTCGCTCAACTTCCGCCGCTGGTGGAGTTACTAGCGGCGTTGTCCTGGACGGTTGCGTTGGCTGTCGTGATAGCTTGAGTCTGTCAGAGTTTTCGCTTTTCGAGTTCTTTTTTTTTAGGCTCCTGGCAGCTGGATCGTTTCGTTGTTGACGGCTATGCCGTGGTTTGTGGTTTTATTGGTAACTGGTTCATTGGTTGTGTTTTTTTTTTCTCGAGAGAGAGAGGTGAGAATTGCTAGGGGAGATGGGCTGCGGTGGTGGTTCGTGGGTTTCAGTGCGTTAAGTGTGGGATCGGTGCCAACTCCATCTCCTCTGCGTGTTTATGAGGGCAGTTTTTCTCGTCGCCATCCAACGAGGGATCCAGTCTTTTAGCCTTCCGTTGCTTTCCCTTTTGTTTTCGCGCGACTTTCGCTGTTGGTGGAGTTACTAGCGGCGTGGACCTGGAAGGTTGCGTTGGCTTCTGTGATCGCTTGAGTCTGTCGGAGTTGTCCCATTTCGTGTTCTTTTTTTTCCCGATCCTGGCAGCTGGATCGTTTCGTCGTTAACGGCTATGTCGTGGTTTGGTGGTTATATTGGTAACTGGTTCAAGGGCTATGTTGGTGTTGGGCGTGCCATGGCGGAATTGCGCTGGGCAGTTGGGTTTTTTTTTATAGGGGGAGATGAGAATTGCAAGGGGAGATGGGTTGCGGTGGCGGTCCGTGGGTTCTGGCTTTGTTGAGTACAGAGGCATTAATCTTCTATTACAAAGAAAAAAAATAGCAACCGCGACCTGGAGGAAGGGAGAGACGGAAGGAGATTAAAATTATCGACCTTGACTGGTAATTTTCTTTGATTTTCTTAAATGGATCTTTGAATTAATTGTTTATCATTACCTATATTGGTTGGTTGATAGTTCCTACCCAGTGGGGGAGTGTTGCAGTGATGGGTTATGCTAATTTCTATGTTTTAATAACTGATTGGTTGAATGAAATGAATTGGCAGACTATGGAAAGGAGCAGGACATGGGAATCGAAGCATTGGAAGCCATTCTTATGGATGATGAATTTAGAGGTGCTCCTCCCTTTCTTTCTTTTTGATTTTTTCAAAGTAAACAAACCAATGATATGCAATGGCAGAAATTCATTCTAGCGAGGGTGGCCTTAATACTTCTAACCATGGCTTCAATATATCAATGTCTCCACAGGTTAGGCTGGCTGGCTGTTGATCATGGTGCTGTGTTTTTTCTCTTCCCCGGAGTTTGGTCATGTTCTTATGCTATGCTCCTTTAGGTGTGCTTTTTTGGATTCTTAGCTCGATCAGTTTTATTTTCAGTGGGAAAAAGAGGTGAACTGGGAGCTGTGAGTTCTATCAAGATCTATATATGGTTTGCTGTGTATGCTCATTCTCCCTAAATTATTATTTTATCTGCTAAAGTTTGCCATGGAAATCGATTCCAACATGGCATCATAATTGAAAGCAGCCAGCAAAACTTAGACCTCTAACACGTTTTATTTTCTAACAAAATCGATAATTTTGTCATTAAGTTTAAATGTTTCAATCTTTTTTATTTGGCTAAGCTGCTATCGTGATTGCCTTATAATTATGTTCCCTATTATAAGCCTTCAGGCAGTTCTGTGCTTTTTTTTTCCCAACAGAAAAGATAGCAAACAAGAACTGTGGCTGCGGTTGCACTGGGGCATCCATTCCTTTTCTTTTCTTTTCTTTCTGAGATTTAGTTGGTTGATGGAGATCGCTGGTGCAGGCACTTCTTGTATGTTCAAGATAGATCACAACAACTATCTTCCCTTGCTCCTGTCATTTACACCATGAATAACATTACCTATCTTTTGCAGGGAAACTGAAGCTGCTGGAGGACTGCACGGCCACCCCAAATCGAGATTGTGGATGCAGCCGTGGTCTTCATCAACTTTTTGACAGCTACTGTTATGGAGATGGATCAAACCACTTAATTTTTGTGACAAGGATCAAGTAGGTTTACTTTGGATCCTGGCAAGCTGTTGGTTTTTCTGTGTATGAGACATGTAATTTGCTTTAAAGGATCTGAAGCAGCTCATAAAACTGATTTGTTGTTTCGCTTTTTGATTTTAATGCGAAGAGCTGTATTTGGTAGTTTAAGACATGACTGAGATGCATGTCAGGTCAGGTCGATCTCCTTATCCAGTCCTATTGTGCCAACATGTTCTAACCTTATGAAAAAAAATTTGGTTCTTTTTTGAATAAAATTACTGAAGATAGACTATTGTCAATCTTTCACCTCAAGAAATTAAGAAATATTATTGTCCAAGTAAAATGCAAGAAAACTCAAGTTTCTTCAAGTCATCTCCATTTTCTTTAACAAATTATGGTGACAGTTTCACTTCAAAGTCTAATTGAAAAAAATAAAAAAATACAGAACACTATTCTATTTGATTTAGCCAACTAGAATAGTATTTACGAGAGTAACTACATGATTTATGAGTGACATGCAATTCTTGAGATCTTGTGCCATCTTCCAGCATCTTTAGTGAAGTAATTTACTAATTAATGGACAAAAGATCACAACAAAAACTCCAAAATAATTTTCAAAGCTCTTAAAAGAAAAACAATTTACTAACTCCAATTTACTAATTAATTGAAATACTAGGGCATATAACAGGTTTAATTTCTCAAAGGTCAAAGGAAGCCTAACTGGGAGGTGGGAGGAGGGAGGAGGGAGGAAAAAAAAATTGGAGAAAGGAGAGAAAAGGCCCAACTAAGCGCAATGAATAAGGAAAATAAAAGGGCAACCAATCCAAACCAATAAGCCCATTGATCCATTTTGTGTCAGCAACACTAAGTTCTTTATCAAACGTGGTATTGTCAAACGAGGTTCAAGGCACGTTTAGGACCACTGCAAGTATCATGGTGACACTGACATCTAATTAAATGTCTTGTTTCGCAAGTTAATTCTATGATACAATTTCATGTGATTTAGTGGTATATAAATTTTCAAGGATGTATAAGAAAAATTGAATAATATATTTACACACAGAATGATTTAAAAGAACACTCTCCTGTATTTTAATTCTTCTTCTTTTATATATTATTTTTCTGAAATACTTTGCTAATTTAGATATTAAAAGATCACCTATCCTGTATAGTGTTTAAGGAATAAAAACTTGTACCATGTTTTCTTGTGGACTAGGCCAGCGTGCCTCCTCTCGGTCATGAAAATGTTTAGTTTAACAGAGTTTTTAATAATATTAGTTTGTTTTTTTTTTAATAATATATATAGATAAACTCTAAATCAATTGTAGAAAATAGACCATATTTATATTAATTTTCTTAGGCTATCTGTGTTGCATGAGATGTTTATATTAAAGCTAGGATGCTTGTCTTAATTTCTAATTTTAATGTTTCTTTGTAATTGTAAATGAAAATAGAGTGATTGTGCAGTTGAATATTCGTGCTATCCAAACCGGAAGCATGCAAGCAGCTGGAGCTGAAGTTTTGAGAGATTGTGTCCCTTGTCTTCGTCTTTTAAAATGCCTTTACTTCCGCTTTCTTTCTCGTTTGAATATATATATATATATATATATATATATATAAGCAAAAAAGAAAAACTATCAAGTTCAATTTTTAAAAAAATAATATAAAAAGATAAAATTAAAACAAAAAGTTGAATCTCTCCCCTTACCAAATTAATATTTAATTTTTTTCCATTACACTACCAAACATCATAAAATAATTTATTTTCCCGGAATTTACTTTCCAGCAAACAAACATGTTGTAAAACATTTTCCAGTATTTGGTTATGCCATGAAAAATAAGCTGGAAAATAACTTATTAATGTTTTATTTTTTTGAATTTATTAAAATAATGAAGAACAAATCTTACAAGTTAAAAATTTGAATGGGAATGAAATTGAAAAAAATATAACCTTATAAATTATCTCAAATAAAATAAATAATAATCAAAATAATAGAGATCAAATCTAAAAAATAAAAAAATTAAAAGATGAAGAAATTAAAATAATAATAATTAACATTTCATAAA
>Ga0307513_10005162_pt1 | contig 17294 bp, 11 predicted proteins | sample 15_EM_MG_FD_202174 | JGI IMG/M metagenome (GOLD analysis project Ga0307513, IMG submission 202174) | Populus trichocarpa ectomycorrhiza microbial communities from riparian zone in the Pacific Northwest, United States - 15_EM | ecosystem: Host-associated > Plants > Roots > Unclassified | place... | reverse complement strand
AGCTCATTATTGCATATACAAGGGCCCAAGAGAAATAAGCCTGAAGGTCATAGATTCAGAAAGAGTGCTCTAAAGGTCAAGGGAAAACAATCTTTAGTAGTTAACTCTGCTGCCATAAAGGTACCAATTAGAGTTAAAAGGAATGATCTTGCAACACCGGCTACTTTTGAAAGGGTGAAAGAAAAAAGCCATCCTTAAAAGAGCGACAAGAAAAAGTGTATCCATTCCTTGAATTAGACATATCTAGGATGATCTGCTCGAGGCAAATCTCATTGAATTTCCAGAGGTGAAGCATCCCAAAGAAGCAAAGCAAATGGACAATTTGAACTATTGCAAATACCATCACTTGATTAACCATCCCGTAGAGAAGTGTTTTGTGTTGAAAGACAAGATCATGAGGCTACATGAGATTAGGGATATCGTTTTCAATGATGAAATAACAACCTTTAATATCACAACCATGATCAATTTGTGTCCACACTATTCGTCCCCTACAATAAGTTTTGGCTTCTTTGAACCTATAAAATTTGGCATCATTTTGCCTACGACCTTCACCATATCATCAAGTCAAACTTTATACATAATCCTTGCACCTTAAGTTAACAACTTGAAGCTTGATTCATCTAAAAATAACGATGACAAAGGATGGACTTTAATCATGTGTGGAAAAGGATGAAATAAGCATATGCAGATGACAAAGCCATCTATAATGAGAATCTCGATGGTGAGGAAGCTAATTAATGAGCTGATACGCTGAAATATTCGATGAAAATCCATACCAGTTAGAGAGGAGGTTTTTCCAGCTCAAACCTTAAGAAAGCCCGTTACACTGAATGAGTACATGCTAAGTGAGATGAGAAGGATGGAAAATGTATTTGTTGCTTGCTATCATGTTGATGAAGAGAAAACTCCTACTAAAAAGGTCATGACGGAAAGTCATGATGACTTTTCAAACTTGTCTCACAATGTATGCACCACAAAGATATCCTTCAATGATGAAGACCTGTTGCTTGGATCAAAACTCCATAGTAGACCTCTTTTTATTAAAGGATATGTCGATGAAAAGATGGTGAATTGTATCTTGGTGGATGATGGTTCGACTGTCAATATATTACCTATTAAGACCATGAAAGAGCTCGAGATTCCTATAGATGAACTCTTCCCAAGTCATCTGATGATTCAAGGCTTTAATCAATGAGGGTAAAACACAATGGGAAAGATAAAACTTGTGATATATATGGAAGAATGGAATCCAATGTATTTTTCCATGTCATTACAACATGCTACTTAGACGACCATGAATACATGAAAATGGCATCGTCTCCTTAACGCTCCACCAATGTATTAGGTAGTGTTAAGATGGACAAGTGGGAAAGATAATGACAAACACATTCTCTTTACTATAGCTGAAACCCAATTTACCGATGCAAAGTTTTATTTTAAGTCAACTGTGATGAAAGAACTATGATCCCCACCTAACCATCCAAGAAAGGAAAAAGTTGACTCAAAAAGCTCAAAAGGGCATAAGTCATTTGCAAATGAATGAGTGAGTTATCCAATAAAGAATAAAGGAAAAGAAAAGGTAGTAGAAAACTTTGTAAATGATAAGGTATCACGTAAAATCATGGTACTATAATATATCCTAGTATCAGCAAGAAAAGTGGGTCAATTTTATTTTACTAAAGATGAAGAGAAGATCAACAAGGGGCTTGAAAACTTTACCTTACCATCTACTAATCTCGCATTGAATAATGTTTTAAAACCTTTATTAAAAGGGTTTGTTCATCAGACTAAGTTGGTGGTTCCAAATCTTGAAAGACTCCTTAATAAACAGGCGAACAACTTTGATCCCAATGCTTGTAAGCTTTTAGCCAGGGCTGGTTATAGTCATGAGGACATCAATAAGTTAGCAAAAGATAGCAATATGACTCAACTCGAAGGTAAACAAGTTTTTGTAAAGACTAGGAAGGTTTAGAGGGAGAAGAAAACTTCTAGCAAAACTTTAAGGGTTAGTCTTGGATACGAGTCTTCCACATCGCTTCATTTTCAGATTAGTAAAGAAGCCTTGTGATATATAAGTTTGGAAGAAGTGAAGGACAAACAACAAAGTCAGCCTACACCTCTTGAAGATTTAGTTTAACATCATCTTGGTGTGACTACAACTCATGCTTCTGTTTTTGTTAGGATTAAAACCTAAAAGAATGGAAGAGCACTAAAATGTACATCAGTCTTCACAAGACTTGGATAATCCAAGTTAAAAGATGACAAACATATACTCGATTATCAACCAAATTTGATGGAGGGTTCAAAGGATTCTTGTAGCCAAATACCTTTACGTATGAAGAGACAATGCAAATGGGTGGTGAGTGCTGAGGCGATATGGAAAGGGAAAAAATATACAATAATGATCACAAACCCCTCTAATAAAGAGAAAGAAGATGAAATAATATATCTCACTTTAAATCACATCACTATTGAAGAAGATGATAATGATGAGCTTATCATTAAAAAAGATGTTGAGGAGGCTCTGCCCACCTTTAAATCAGAAAATAAGCCAACAATGGATGAGCTTAAAGAGATTAACTTAGGCACTGTTGAAAACCTGCGCCCAACTTTTATCAATGCAAACATATCACCTGAAGAGGAAATGAATTACATGGAACTTTTGATAGAGTGTCGAGATATCTTCGCTTATCCTATGATGAAATGCCAGGTTTAGACCCAAAAGTTGTTGTCCATCAATTAGTAGTAAAAAATAGGACAAAACTTGTAAAACAATCCCAACGCCACTTTTATCCTGTACTCATCTCACAAATTGAGGCTAAGTCAGCAAATTTATCCAAGCAGGTTTCATTCGTGAGGTTAAATATCCTACATGGATTTCAAATATCGTGCCGGTAAAAAGAAGAATGGAAAAATCCGTGTTTGAGTGGATTTTCGAGACCTTAACAATGTTTGTCCTAAATATGACTTTTCATTTCCAATTACCAAGATCATGATCGACGGTACCATAAGCCATGAGAGATTAACCTTCATAGATGGTTTATCTGGCTATAATCAAATTTGAATGGTTCCCACATATGAGAAGATAGCATTTCAAACTCTTAAAGGGATATATTGCCATGAAGTCATACCTTTTGGCTTAAAGAACACATGTGCCACTTATCAAAGGGCGATGCAGAAGATTTTTGATGATATGCTTCACTAACAGGTTGAATGCTACATTGATGACCTCGTGGTGAAATCAAAAGAAAAGGAAAATCATTTGCAAAAACTTTGTTTGGTATTTGAACGGTTATGTTGATTCTAACTAAAAATAAACCCACTAAAATATGCATTTGGTGTGTCCTCGGGCAAATTCCTAGGATTTATAGTTCGATATCAAGGAATTGAGATTGAGAGAATGTTGGAGCCAAAAAACATCCACGAGTTGAAAAGTCTCCAAGGAGTCTATATACGGAGATTCATTTCTAACTTAGCGGGTTGATGTCAACCATTCACCCACTTGATGAAGAAGGATACAACATTTTATTAAGACGAAACTTGTACTAATTCGTTCAACAAGATTAAAAAGTAGTTGAATCCACCTGTTTTACAAGCATCGATACCAAGACGCCTATTTATCCTCTATATTGCGGCTCATATATGTTCCTTGGAAGTGTTATTATCATAACAAAATGATGAAGGTAAGGAAAGTGCTCTCTAATATCTTAGTCAAACGTTAAATGGGGTTGAACTGAATTATTCTCCGATAGAGAAGACATGTCTAGCAATAATGTTTGCGATAAAAAAAAGTTAAGGCATTACCTTCAAACACATTCAGTATGACTAATCTCTCGAGCTGACCCTTTCAAGTATATCATCTCAAGGCTAGTACTATCAGGAAAATTGGCAAAATGAATTTTATTGCTTCAAGAATTTGAAATTATCTACGTCTCACAAAAGGCGATCAAGAGGCAAGCACTAGTTGATTTTCTCGTTAATCATCCAATTCTCGATGAATGAAAGTTCTCTGAAGACTTGCCTGATGAGAATATTTTGTTTATTGAAATGTTAGAACCATGAAAAGTATTCTTTGATGGTGCAGCATGACAAAATAAAGCCAAAGCTAGGGTAATATTCATCACACCAGAAGGAGAGGTCTTGTTTTTCTCCATTTCACTTACCTTGTTCCAATAAGATGGCTGAATATCATACTTTAATTCTTGGGTTGGAAATGGTGGTGAATATAAAGATGTCTCACCTTAAAGTTTTTAGGGATTCTCAATTAGTTATTAGATAACTCCTCTCACTTTATGAAGTCAAGAAGCCAGAATATCTCATATCACAAGTATGCATTAAAACTAATGACATTACTTGATTGTGTCACTTTAGAACATGTACCATGAAAAGAGAATAAGAAAACCGATGCCTTAACAAATCTGACGTCAACATTAGCATCATGTAATGAGGAAATAAAAGTCATTTTATGTCAAAGATGGGTCATTCCACCGATGACTCATGACATAGAAAAGAAAAAACAAGTGAGTGCAATTTCTATCTATAAGATAGAAAAAGAAGACTGGTGCTAGCTGTTTTTCCACTATTTAAGACATGGTAAACTATCGAAAAACCTATGCTATATGACAGAGATAAGGCAAAGAGCTTCTCACTTCATATACTTTCAAGGCACTCTTTAGCGACACTCTTTTGATAGAGTCCTTTTATGTTGTCTCAAAGAAGAAAAAGTTACAAAAGCAATAGAAGAAACACACTCAGGTATTTATGAAGCATACTAATCAGGTCCTAAACTGCACTTTCAAATTAAAAAAAAAAGGTATTACTGGCCTACAATGGTGAAAGAATGCATAAACTATGCTAGAAAATGCTAAAGTTGTCAATTGCATGCTAGTTTGATCTACCAGCCACCTGAGCCTTTACACCCGACAATTGCTTCTTGACCCTTTGATGCTTAGGACTTGATGTGGTAAAGCCATCGCTAAAAAGATTTGGGGGGCATCTTTACATATTGGTTGCAACAAATTACTTCTCAAAGTGGGCAGAAGTTGCAACATTAAAAGAGGTCAAGAAAGAGATAATTGTAAACTTCATTCAAACAAATATCATCTATCATTATAGGGTAACGAGATATATCATAACTGATAATGGAAAAGAGTTCTACAATACAACAATGAACAAGTTGTGTGCATAGTTTGGTTTCAAACAACATAACTCTTTTATGTACAATGCTTTGATTAATGGCTTGACATAAGCTTTTAACAAGACCTTATGCAATATTCTAAAAAAAGGTGGTGAATCGCTCAAAAAAGGACTAGCATGATATAATTGGAGAAGTGTTATGGGCTTGTCGTACTACATTCTGAACGCCAACTCAAACTACTCCATATTCCTTAGTATAAAGGGTTGAAGTTGTTCTTCCACTATAATGTCAAATTTCATCTCTAAGAATTGTGATCCAAGAAGGACTCTCAAATTTCATTTCTAAGATAATGTTCGTCTATGCCTAAAAGAACTTGAAACTTTAGATTAAAAGCATCTTGAAGCAGAACAACGATTAAAATATTATCAAGCTCGAATTTGCAGAGCTTTCAACAAGAAGGTGTAACCGTGCTTATTCCAAGTAGGAGATGTTGTCATGGTATTACGATGCCTAAAAATCATGTCAAAACACATAGGCAACAAGTTCTTCTCCAAATGGGATGGTCCTTATGTGGTTCAAGAAGTCTACACGAATGAAGCTTACAAAATCATCAATAAGAATAGATTGAGGATTGGGCCTATCAATAGCAATTCTTAAAAAGATATTATACTTGAAATCTGATATAATTTCTGGTCCACATGAGGTAAAACTGCGAACTGCATAAGAAAAACAAAGAAAAAAATTGAACAACATTATAACTTGATCTTTTATTCATAAAGGTACGTAGGCAACTTGAAACTCGTTTTGAGTAAAGTCACGCAAGAAAATATAATTGAAAAAAAAAATCTTTTGAACGACGTTATGATCTAATCCTTTATCCACAAAAACACATAGGCAACTTAAGAATTATTCTAAATACAGTTGTGCCATCCTTTAAAACTATTCAAACCCATATGATTGTTCGCACAAAAAAAAAGGGTAAAAAAACCTGACAACACAATCATAACATAGTAACTCAAGTAACAAGATGCAAGCATGGGAAAAATATAGATTTTATTAATAGAAAGAAGAATTTTATTACATAAAGTGTGTATTCTCAATATAAAGTCATAAGTTAGTTTTACCAAAACTAAAAAGCATTCCAAAGCATGAGAAACTATCGATATACTATGGTTTCCAACTATGTCCTTTTAACCCTTTTTATTTGGTCTCCAATAATCCTCCTAATTTTTGAAGAATAACTGCGTTAATTGCACTTATCAAAGGGGAAGTGGATATTGTGGTGATCTCTGCTTAAATACTAAACGCGATTACTTTTATCTTAGAAAGCTCTTCATCATGCGCTTTGAGAGATGACTCTAACTCGGTCTTTTTGCTCTGCAGCTCCATCATTATTTCCTTTTTTTTTTTTATCTCAGCATGAGTGATGGAAATAGATCTAGATGCCTTCTCCTCAAAAGCTTCAGAATTTTTTAGCGGCATTTCAAGCTTTTCACTGTTTAAGGCTTGTTGCACTGATGTCATCATAGTAGATAGTGAAGACTCTAAGTGGATAAGTTTATTAGCATCTCCAATCACCTTAGTCACTATTCTTCTGATAGAAGAACAATCAACCTTTATATCTTATATGGAGTGGAGGATCTTCTCAACTTCACCAGCTAAGTTAGGAATATAATGGACAGGTGTGCAAACAATCTTATTTCTGATGCTCTCCCAACACTTAACAGCAAATTCAGATCTTGTATCACCTATTATGTCATTAACATAATTCCTAGTAACTCTCGAAGGCTCAAAGGCAATAGTAAGTCCAAGAGCACGCAAGTTAGTCCTTATATTATTAAGGACTGGTGGAGGTGGTGCTGTAGATTGATGATTAGACTACTCATGTGGTAAACTAGATAAAAGATAAGAGTTTCCAATCCCAACAGCTAAAATATTGAAGGGATTAAGGGTAGAAACAGAAGCAACACTCATTTCTAGCCCAATATACATATCAAAGTCATTCCCCAAGTCCTATTAACCAAGCTAAAACAAAGAACAACAAAAAAGGGAAGGTTAATATATGATAAGTAACATGAATTTAAGAACAATGAAAGTGTCAAACCAATTCATCAACATTATTTGGCATGATTGATGCACTAGGGACTCCATAAAAAAAAACTCAGTTCGCAAGGATTGAACACCTTCTTGGTATGTTTTAAATGTTTCCAATGATGATTACTGTCTTCATGTTCACTATCCTCACCATTTAAAATTGCTTTAACATCGTCTTATTTCTCCTCCTACAGACATATTATTGTGAGCATCTTAATAAAAAAATAACGAGGCACATAAAAAAGGCAAGTATTTATTTACCAATTATGGAGAAAAGGATTATGCACTCCTTTCCTTTACCCCTGAGGAGTTAATGGATTTCTTCTTGAGATGTTCTTTTGCAGCATTCACTCCCTTCGTACTATGAATCATAATTTGTGTCTTTTTTATGTGGGCACATGTTTGGGTACCTTTTTCCTTGCCTAAATCAACATCAACTGCCTTATTGTCTATTTTATGAGTAGGAGAAATTCTTTTCTTTTTTATTAAGCTAGGGTCATTCTTTTTTTTCTTTTGCCCCCGGGAATACTGTAGCAACATCAGTAGGACTTTTGAAAATGACTTTCATCTCAGGAGGACAAACTTTGGACCACTCTAAAATCCATCAGTCCATGTAGAGTTTAGTCATCAAAGGAAGTCTAGTACTTGGAGGCAACAAAAGCTTGTACGGAGAATGAGTGTTCAATTTAGTAAAGTTATGCCAAAGTTGAAACACATCTTTTAAGGTTGGAATCCCAGTTCTCCTTCCAAAGTCATAAGGAATATGTTGGCAAAATCCAAACTGTCTACTAAATCTATCAAGACAATAGGGCTTAATAATAGAAGTATCATCATAACAGAGAGTCAAATAGCCGAATCAAATACATATAAAGTAGTCACTCTTGAGGACCGATAAGTTGTCATCATCATGCAAGACAACCACTTTAACCAGGGGAAGTAATGCACGATATATGATTCTCTTAGGATTTTTGAAAAGAGCATTAGCTTGAGATTCATTAAAATGTTTTGCTAACCCCTCGCCAGTATTTTGTCATCCCAACTGACTTAACAGGGCTAGTGATTGTTTGATGAGTGTCAAATTTTTCTGTAAGCCAACTGCTGAGAAAATAAATAGGAAAAGGGATGTCTCGTGCAATCACACCTAATACATATTGGATCTTCTTTAGACCTTTGGAAATACTTGCTAGAACTGGTATTGCGAGAGATTGCCTTTCAGTAGTCATCATAGATGCTACTTTGAAAGTACTAGGATGAATGAAACCAACATCTTTGCAAGGAAATATAAATTTACATAGCCAACATGAAAGAAAAGCCACTGAAGAAACTTCATCCTGAATATGAGAAGGGACTTTAAGCTTTTTAAGAAGATGTATGAAATTGCTAGAGCGAATACGAGATTTGTTGATTGAGCCAGATGGATAAGTAATCTTATTAGATTCACTAGACTTACTCATAGAGAAAGACACCTTGTATCTAAAGTCATCTCGAAACCAAAAATCTACCCAATCTTGAAGAGTCATTACATAGTCACATTCTTTATGAAAGGCAATGAATAGATACTTGCAGCTTTTTGGAAGAAAATAACATCTTTTCTTATTAGCTTAATTAAGTTCATCAACACAAAGGATGACTTCATCATAAAAAGTGCCAAAAATAAAAGGATTTCAATGGTTTTAGAAAGAATGGATAACATTCATCTGCTAGTTATATGTAAGAAAAGATGCAAAAATGGTTTCTCAAATATGTGCCCTTTTAAGGATTGGCTCGTAGTGTTTCAAAATATCTTTTGTTCATTCCTAATGATTGAGAGTATACTTAAGTGCATCAAAAATTGGGAAGTAATCCTTGTAAGTAGCGTCTCCAGCACGTTTGTGGTAGTCTAGTGGTGGCAGATCAACTGGAAAAGTTGTCGAATATGGAAAAGAGAACTGAAGTTGTAAAACTTCTTGAGGAAACAACCATGACTATAAAGTTCATAAGAAGTCTTCAATGACCATAAAGTTAAATGCTTGATTCTTTTGAAAGACCACTTCTTAGCGAATGGATTAATAGCCGGTTTGTATACGTGAAGGCTTGTCTAACGATACTTCTCCTCAATTACTAAGAACTTTTTAGAGGAAGAAGAAGAATTCCTGGAAGTTACCATTTAAAAAAATTGTGTATTAGGTGCATACTTAAAAGAAGGGATAAGGAACAAGATTACAAGTCCAACGGTGCTTCTAAGTCCAAATATATATATATATATATATATATATATATATAGCCGGTGCTACTGGTAAAGAAGAAAGATGGCAATTGACGATTTTGTACAAACTACCGTTCACTTAACGTCGCCACTATCAAAGATCGTTTTCCATTCCAACAGTTGACAATATATTGGAAGAATTATATAGTGTCACTTACTTTACCAAGTTAGATATTAGAGTCGGCTATCATCAAGTAAGAGTAAATCCTTTCGATGTTATTAAAACTACTTTCCGCACTCATGACAGCCATTACAAATATCTCGTAATGTCTTTTGGCCTTTGTAACGCACCTTCGACATTCCAGGCCATCATGAACTCAATATTTCAGCCTTACCTTTGAAAGTTCGTTTTGTTTTTTTTTTAATGATATTTTGGTCTATAGTCCTACTTGGAATGAGCATTTGTTGCATGTTAGACAAATGTTGGAAACTTTACAACAGCACCAATTCTTTGCCAAGACAAGCAAATGCGTGTTTGGCCGAGAGGAACTGGAGTACTTGGGGCACATTGTCACACATTAGGGAGTGAAGGTATATAATAGTAAAATTGCAACCATGGTCGCATGGCCACCCCCCACTATTATTTCTGAGTTTCGTGGTTTTTTAGGCCTAACAGGGTATTACAGGAAATTCGTTTAAAAGTATGGCATCATAGCACAACCCCTGAACAATCTACTCAAGAAGGGAAAATTTGGCTGGAATGAAGAAGCCGACACAACCTTTCTGATTCTCAAACAAGCAATGACAACTATGTCTACGTTAACTATGCCTAATTTCAATGACTCTTTCACCATTAAAACCGATGCATCTGGGGACAAAATTGGCACAGTTTTGTCACAGCAAGGCCAACTGATAGTGTTTATGAGTTGAGCATTGGGGGTTATAAAAAAATCCTGGTCTACTTACGCCAAGGAGATGCTGGCCATTGTAGAGGCCTTACGCTATGGGATGCTTGAACAAGCGTCCTTATCTCCTGGGGAAAACATTCTTCATTCTCTCACCGACCAGTGTAGCTTGAAATATTTCTTAGAGCAATATGTGGGTACGCTTGAACAACAGAAGTTGGTAGTCAAACTTTTGGGCTACGATTACGAGATTCTTTATCACTCAAGTTGTGAGAATTCAGCAGCGGACGCCCTCTCACGTAGGTTTGATAGTCCAGTTCTTCACCATCTGCATATGCCGACATTGACCGTATGGGATGAAATTCAAAAGGCTTATGTGAGAAACTCTTACGTCCCATCTCTAACTCGCCTGGCCAAGGATCAACAAGCTGGACCGTATGCATGGCGTAATGGGTTGTTGTTCTTTAAAGGAAGAGTGGGCATACCTTCTCAGGCAGCATTACAAGCGCAATTACTCCATGAAATGCATGATACGATAATTGGAGGACACTCTGGGGTCTTCTAAATGTTCAAAAAACTAGCCCAACAATTCTACTAGCCTAAAATGTACTAGGCGGTGCAAGATTATATCAAAAAATGTGGTTGTTGACCATTTGAGTAAGTCTTCTCATTTTCTATCCTTAACTCATCCTTTTATTGTTAAAGTCGTGGCTGGACGGTTTGTAAAAGGAGTCATTAAATTGCATGGCTTACCCAAATCCATCATCAGCGATCGAGACCCTATTTTTATCAGCAAATTCTAGCAGGAGTTCTTTCACATGTCAAGAACCAAACTACAACTCAGTTCCGCCTATCATCTGCAAACAAACGGACAAACATAAGTTGTTAATCGCTGTGTTGAGCAATACCTCTGGAGTATGGTTCATTAGTGGCTGTGCAAGTGGTGCAACTACCTTCCATGGACTGAGCTATGGTACAATACAACTTATTATGCGTCCACGAGAATGACTCCTTTTCAGGCACTATATGGATGTTTACCTCCTGCAATTCCCATTTACCATAATGGGTGTTCTTTTATGTAGGAAGTAGACCAAAGTTTAGAGGCTTGAGACGAGCTATTGCGACAACTCAAACGCAATATGGAAACTTCCATTAATTGCTTGAAGCAAATTACGGATAAAAAACGTTGGGATTTTCCTTTAAAATTAGGGATCTAGTGTTTCTTCAGCTGCACCCCTACAGGCAACAGACCACCTTCAAACAAGCCCACCAGAAGCTAGCTAGTTGCTTATACGAACCATATCTAGTGATACAAAAAATTAGGGTTGTCGTGTACAAACTTCAACTGCCGGGAGGTGCCTGCATTCATTTTGTCTTCCACGTATCACTCTTAAAAAAGTGCGTCAGTGAGTTTGCAACGCCTTTAAAGGAGCTGCCGCCCGTTACTTATGATGGGGTAGTTATACTCGAACCTCAACATATCCAGGACACTCGTTGGGTCAAACAAGGAAATAAATTTGAAGAAGAAACTTTGGTCTAGTGGAAGCATCTACCAGTCGAGGATGTCACATAGGAGACCTATCAATCTTTACTTGAACGATTTCCTTCTCTGGACCTTGGGGACGAACGTCCACTTAATGGGGAGGGTATTGTTAGGCCATGTCAATCTAAGAGGGGCCTTAAGCCAAATCCTAAATATTTGGGATAAGCAGGGGACGTGCGGGGCCATTGCATAAGCGTGCATGCATGCAACATGGAAAAGGGATGGATTGGGTCGTGAAGGTTAACATGCAGAAGTGCAACAGGAAATGGTCTTCCATTTTTGCGAGTTTAAAGCATCCGAAGTTGCAAGTTTTACATCATTTTATTTTTGTTGTGATTGTTCTATTTTACACTTTGTTAATTCTTTGTTCTACATGGGTTGAGTCCATTTTGATTACTGTTAGTTTTCTTTGCTTATTCAACTTGTGGTACATTTCTCACCTGAAGAGAAAACAAACTTTATTAGCAGTTTACACTTTGCGTTGTTACATCAAATATTGCAATATTTGATTTTATAACTCACATATGAATAGCTCTTCTTTGATAGAGGAAGAAATCTAAGGGGAAACAAGAGATGGCATCGAAAACAAGAAGGCAAGAGAGTGTCTCGAGATGGTGCTTCGATGGAATTACTGGTTTTACAATAGGAGCTCTTGGTCTAGTATCACGCGGTTATCGGACTAGAAATTGAATCAATAACCATTGCTTGAGTCGTTGGTGTGAGATAGACTACTATCGAATTAGAATAAGTTGTTGGCACAAATAAGCTCTTACAGAAGAATAGCTCCTAGTGCATAGGATGTTAATCAATAGTGAAAGAAAGTAGTCTTACCGGCCGGTCAAAGTTATTGGCTATTATTCATGTATAAAGATAAATTTTATTTAGTCTCTAAATATGCAATTGTTTCAAATGAGGTACTGAACTTTGATTTTATTATTTGATTTGATAAATGTCAATCAAAATTGGTCCATAAATTTTCAATTTTGACTATTATATTTTTTTTTCACAACAAGATATATCCATTTATTGTGAAAAATTAATCAATCAAAAATATATTTAAAGTATAAAACCCTCTCAACCATATTTTCAAGACATGCCCACTTATTTTTAAAAGTAAATAAACTTGTCTCGAGGGGGCATTTGTAGAAACCAAAATTTTCTACCAATCAAATTTCACCATGTGCTATTTTTATTTTATTTTTATATGAAATGATAAAATAAAATTGAAATAAATAACTTTAAAAATAAATGAACCTTCATATATTTCTTGGTCAATGAGAGGTTGACACATGGAATGAGAAATTCAAGATATATTGTTATAAATGCAAGATCCCATCAATAAATATCAACCAATAAAATCATGTCATTTGGCATTGAAAAAGAATCTGAGAGCTCCTACAAACCTACATAAATAAAGTCTCAACCTAATAAAGGAAAAGAAAAATCTTGGAGATACAAATTCTTTTCAAGACAACCTCTTTAAGCAAAAAAAACTCTCTTGAAGCAAGAAAATTCTCTCCAAAGTTCTCAAGCCTCCTTCATCAACGCTTGAAGACTACAAAAAACGAAACTCAATTGGTTCAAGCCTAAACGCCTCATAAGAATTCTTCAACAACATTTTGAAGACAAATCAAATGTACTCTGCAAAGTATTAAATCATTAAATCTCGCTTCGCAATACACAACAAAATTTGAGTTCTTGCAAAGCACAAATCTTGACTTCATTTCACAAATAAATCAAGTCACAATATATCAAATCCAATGGAAGAATCAGAAGATTGTCTTATTCTTTTGAAAGAATATTTTAGATAGAGATTGTACCCAATCATATATTTAATAAAATCATATATTTATACATGTATGCTTATTTAATTTCAAGTGCTCAAAATTATGTCTATAAAAACTTTAGAAAGAGAAATTTTGTTTTTTTAAAGGAACAATTACCCATATTCCATTGTATCTTTTGATGTTTTTACACTCTAGCTCCATTCTTTAAAAAATACAATTTACATCTTGGGTTAAAATAATTTTTAAATTTAGACAAAAAAAAAATCAATCCTCATATATAATATAACATAACAATCAAATTTTCTCTTAAAAAACCCAAATTAATTTCAAAATCTAATGGATTTCTTCTCTCTTCTCCAAGAACACAAAATCTCAATAAAATAAAAACATCATCTTCGATATTTAATCTATTTATTTTCATTAAAACTTAATCACCTAACAACCAAAAACACCATTATAATTCAAATCTCAATATTTAAAATTATCACCAATTTGGTTTCAACAAAGTGTAATTGCCATTAGGAAAATGAGGATTTGGTGTGATGGTGTTGTGAGTTTTGATAGCTTGGTTCGATTCTCTTTATATATAGAATTAACATAACTCTTTCACAATAGATTTGTTTTTCATTTTACATTGAATTCATTATATATTCAGAGGTTACTCATGAGAATTTTTATAATTCATATATATTAAATATTATTAAAGAAATATTGACGAGTGTGGATGACCCAGTGCCATTAGATCGGTGCATGCAAAGTCATCCAGCCTTCAAACACTGCTTTCTAGGGTGGCATATAAAAGGTATCGATGCCCTTACACAATAGCGTGGCGAGTAGACCATATATGCCTTTAGTTTGGCGCCAACCACTATTTTTTTTTTCTTATTCTTCTCCTCCTCATATTTAGTGATAGCCCCTTTAAAATTTTAGACCAACCCTTTCAATGTTTTTTCCCCCTTCATATTTGGTCCCTTTTTATTACTATTTTTTTTATTTTGAATAAGCAATAAAATAACAACTATTTTTCAATTTCTCCCCCCTTTTATTTTTTAATCTTTCAAATTTAATCTTTATTATTTTTATTTTTATTTTTATTTTTAATAAGCTATAAAATCGCAAATATTTTTCAATTTCAACCCCCTTCTAGTTTTTAATCTTTCGAATTTAGTCCTTATTTTTTTTATTGTTATTTATTTTGTTCGGGGTTAGTTTTTATAAAATCTCATCCTTCATGAGTTTTTTTTTCTATCAAATTTGATCTCTATTCTTTTTATTGCTATCTTTTTTTTCTTTGGAATGTTTTTTAAATTTTTATTTTTTCATGATTTCCTCCAAATTAAATTGGTTGAGAATTAAGTTTTTTTATTGAACACATGGCAAGGATTTCATGGGTTGTGAATTTTAAAAATAAATTGGGTTTAGAAGGTTTGCTTGGGTGGACTTGGTTTTTTTTCTTTTTTAAAGCTGATTTTTTTTTTATTTCTTACCCTTTTTATAGAGTTTTGCTTCTTTTTTTTACAGTTTATCTTCTATAGGATTATTCTTAAGTTTATTACCAAATTCATCGGTTTCAAAGGTTAACAAGGGTTGATTTTTTTAGATCTTTTTTATAAATTGATTTATTCTAATTTTGTCATTCAACATTTAATTTATTTGAAATTGACTTCCTATATATTTTTTTATTGGGTTATCTCAATCATGTGCCTATGATGCGAAGTTTGCGAGTTAACCCATATTGACTTAGATTTTTTGTTGTTGTTATGGGGTTAGTCATAGGCTCATGACCAGAGTCATCGATTTCAAAGGTTAACACGAATTGACTTTTTTATTATTATTTTAGATTTATTTATTTTAATTTTATCCTTTAACATTTGATTTATTGAAAATTAATCTTCATACTTTGTTTTCTTGTTTTTCTATTGGGTTATCTCGATTTTATACCAATGGTAGGAGGGTTTGCAAATTAACCTAAGTTGGCTTATATTTTTTTGCTGATTTTTTTAATTATTTTTTTTCATTTTTTTCCTTCAATATTAAGTTGTGTAATAATTGAGTTTCGTGATTTTATTCAATTTGCTTTTGAACACAGTCACCTTGGTCTCACAATTGGGTTAGAGATTTTGCGTCTTGACTTGACAATAAGAATTTTTTTTTGACACTATTATTAAATCTGATTTAACATGTTAATTATGAAAAACTTTACCCGAATTTTTGCTTATCCTGGACTTTAAATAAAATCATATGAGAGTTGCCAAAATATAGCCTAATCGACTTGGCAAATCTAAATGTAATTCAGATAATCAATAAAAATATGGTTTAGCTCTAAGAAAAAATTATGATGGCATCATCTTTTTCAAATATTGAGACGGTAACATATTAGATCAATCCAGATTAACTTAGTTTATCCCGTTAAACCTACGATTTAGACTATGGACTTCACCAAGTTTAATAACTTTGGTTAACTCATTAAGCTCATAATTCAAGTTATGGACTCAATTGGATTTAATAACTTTATATTTTTTGAAACTATATTTTATTTAATAATATAATAAAAAAATAGACCTCGCAGAACCAAGAATCAACCCAATGCCAAGATATTTTAGAAATTGTAAGCATTGTTTTCTAAACTAAATTCCATTATGGTTTTAAAAGCAAATTTAAAATAAAACATTAAAATTAAATCTTAGTATTTTATATACGATTGAAGACAAAAATATTAATAAACATGATAAAATTATAAAAATATATATATTAAAAATCTTTTAAAAAATATTAATTCGATGTTAATTGAATATTCATGTGTTTTTTCCATAAAAATCTATGATATTATTTAAGAAAGATATTTTTTTTAATAATAATAGAAATAGATTGTTAAAAAAAAATTATAGTACATTTAAATCTAAATTTAAAAAATTAAAAACAAAAATAATACAAAGATATCAGGTTCAAGTAAGCTTAGGGGTGTTTGAGAGTGTGTTAATGGTTGCTTTTTAAAATGTTTTTCGCTTAGAAATATATCAAAATAATATTTTTTTAAAAAATTATTTTTGATATTAAAATATATTAATTTAAAGTAAATAAATAATAAAAAAATTAATTGTTTTTTAAATACTTTTGATATGACTTTGGATATGACTTAGCAGATCATGAGCATCTACAGGCATTAAATGGCATATCTGTGAAGACCAATCCAAAATCTAAAGAGAATAGATACCTACCTACCAAAATAAATGAATTATTTGGAAAGTGCCTATTTGCTGGAAATAAAATTGTTGAAATTTGTAAACCGCGGTTGACTTAAGCGTGTTTGGCAGTGTGGTTGTGGGTGCTTTTCAAATAATTTTTCGTGCTAAAATGCATGTCAATGATGTTTTTTCATTTTTTAAAAATTATTTTTGACATCAGTACATCAAAACGATCCAAAACGTACAAACCATATTAAATTTTAACAAAACAAAAAAAAAATTAAAATTTTTTGGGAACGCAGCCGCAGCCGCGTTCCCAAACGTTCCCTACTGTGTGGTAGCCGATGCAGCCCTACAAAACTGAGCATTGTCCGTAATCCTTAAATTATCCTCGCATAGCTCTCCACGTGACATGGACAAGTTTCTTGTTTTGCCTCTGTTAATCGATGTGTACT
>Ga0307513_10005161_pt1 | contig 17294 bp, 24 predicted proteins | sample 15_EM_MG_FD_202174 | JGI IMG/M metagenome (GOLD analysis project Ga0307513, IMG submission 202174) | Populus trichocarpa ectomycorrhiza microbial communities from riparian zone in the Pacific Northwest, United States - 15_EM | ecosystem: Host-associated > Plants > Roots > Unclassified | place... | reverse complement strand
GAAATAATGAAATGCCATTTCATTCTGCTTGTCTAGGTATTTCATATCATAATTTTAGTTGGCAATAAATACATGGGTGTGCAGGCAACTGCTTAGGTTTTATCATAAAAGTGGTAGGTACCACTCCGACCACCACCCGGATGACGGGCAAGACAACAAGGAGGACGGGCAGGAGGGGCGAGACCAGCAGGAAGAGGCAAAACGACAAGGAGCCAGAGAGGCGATATCACAATGACAAGGAGGAGGGTGAGTGCGACCCGACCCAATGCGACGAGGCAATGGAGGAGCGCCAACCAGTCCAACGTGATGATGAGGAGGAGGGTGGTCCAACCACCACGACGAGCTGGACGAAGGCCCGTGCGATCCAACCCAACACGCAGAGGAGGAGGAAGGCAAGTGCAACCCAACCCAACGAGGAGAAGGCGGAGTGCGAGCTAGCCCAACGCGATGAGGAGGAAGGCGATTCAACCCACCACAACCATCACGACGAGCTGGACGAGGGCCAGTGCGACCCAGCCCAACGCGACGAGGAGAAGGAGGGTGCCTCAACCCACCACGAGGAGGAGGGCCAGTGCAACCCAACATCGACATCGACGAATGCGCCTCATGAGTGCAGGGGGGACAAGGGAGCAGAGCCACATGGTTCTGCTCCCACTTTCTCTTCGTTGTACCTAGAACATAGGACCCACACTTACAGTGTGGGATCTTTATATATCCAATAAAATCTTGTTTTTCGTTCTTAAGTCCTTCATAAGATAAAAGGGCTTTATCTAAGATAAGATAAAGCAGAATCATGTCATCTGAACTGATTCAATCCCATCCACTCATTCCTGCCTCTCCTGATGCACAGGAAAGGGTGGAATAAGCATATATATGTTATAGGTACTCATTTATATATGCATTTCTATGAAAATAACAGCCCAACATCCCCAATGATGAGGACAATCCCAAAGCACTGACTGATGATAATATATTTCGCGGTCGCTCACATTCTGGCTAGATTGTATGAGTCATGTGAATTAGTGTTGCCATCAATGATGGAGGTAATGTATTCGTGGTCGCTCACATTCTGGCTAGATTGTAAGTCACATGAATTAATGATGCCATCAATGATGGGGGTAATGTATTCGCGGTCACTCACATTCTGGCTAGATTGTGTGAGTCACGTGAATTAATGATGCCATCAATGATGGGGGTAACGTATTTGCGGTCGCGGTACTTCTGGATGGGTTAAAAAAACTCATCTTTATAAATAAAGACTCGTAATCTCGTGGGTTTTCCCCATCACACGCACGTGTATTTCCACCCCCTCCCATCGTCGTCGTCGGCGTCATCGACGGTATCTTCATCAGTAAAATAGTTATACATATAATTTTTTTTGTAGGCCATTCACCTATGCAATCATTGGCGTTCTCAGGCCTCTGAGAGAGGATCATATCTCACAATATGGAGAACCGACTTGAATATTTTTTATTAGCTATGTAGCTATGGAAATTTGAGGTAAGATGGGAATTATAGATAAGGAGGGCAATATAAACAAGGAACGGAACAGCTAAATATAGGAGAAGTATGGTGAGAGTCGAGACAAAATGAGAGCAGGTTCTATTTCTCACAGTGGCTTCTACTCGTCGTCGTCGTTGTCGGATGTGGGAATAGTAGACCTGCTTCTTGCAAGTGGGGGCAGCTTTCCCTTGACAGCGCTGGCCTTCTTCAGTGCTGGCCACTTAGCTTTCTTTGAGCGTGGTTCTCTGGTGTCTTCCTCACTCTCTGACGTCTCTGGCTTATCATCACATTTTCTCTTCCCTCCATCTGCGCGTTTCCCTTTGCTCTGAGACAAGGCTTTCTTCTTCGGACCACTTGCAGTCCTCTTGTCAGTCCGAGTTTTCCTGGGTGGTCTAGCGAGGGATGGGTCAGCAGCAATGCGGTCCTTCAAGGACTGTATATGGGCCTCATGTTGCCTTGTTGATATCTTTGACCACATGCAATCACCAGCTTTCAGGGCATCGCGAAGGGAGCGAATCTCGTCCACGCTGTTGATTTTCGAAGGGCTAATGCAAGACAGGCCAGCAGGCCATCCATTGAGTTTGACTTTGTGCCGGGAAACGATGTCCTGATCATAGAATTCGTAGGACATCTTGATGTGCTTGACGCCAAGAATTGTTCCTTTGGGTATGTTTTGAGCTACTGTAATAAGTGCAAAATGAGACATTCGACTCACGTAGACCATCAGAGATCAGCTTTGAGCTCTCAGCACGCATGGAAACCAGGGTGTCAGGCTGGTTACGGACTATAGTGAACCGAAAGGTCAGACAATATATGCTAGACATCATTTTTCAGAGACTCACATTTTGTTTGAGATGTTGCCCATAGCTCAAATCTTCCGGCCACTTCATTTGGGTCCAAACCAAGGACTTCCTTGAAGAAATTGAGGGCACCGTCAGATTTGATGAACGCAGGTGCTGTGGTATCATTGATGTGGCCGCGGGTAACAAATGTGAATGATGCGCTTCCAGTGCGTTCTGAGAGGTTGTCGAGCTGTAAATTATGTGAGTACTGCTGTTTCATCTACTAGGTAATATGAGAGATGACTTGCCTCAGTGCAAACACGCTTCAGGGTTCCGGTATAGTCAATGGATGCACCCTTGTTGTTATACCGAGCTCCAATCTCTTCATTCTCCTGGTGTTCACTAAGAGCAAGGAGGATTTCTGCTTCTTTCTCAGCAGATAAATTCTTCAAGCCCTCGTCCTCTGCAAGGTGCCTATGAATCTCAGGCATTTTGGCTTGATCACCAACTGCTCGATCTAAAAGGACTGCATTCAAAATCTTTTATACTATTGAGCTTTTAAATTACTGACCTCCATTAAGCTCTTTGGCGACGTGATGTATTAATGCATTGTAAAGGTTTACTTTGCGTGGCTTGGCAACTTGTGATTTACTGAGAAGGAGGTTTCGAACATAGGAAGTCTTCTTGTTATTCTCTTTTGCTGCATTCTCGATGAATACATCACGCCCAGCATTAAAACCGTTAATTACCTGCTGGAACGCAACAGTTGAGTCATGCTTCATTGCCCGTTTTTCAGCATTACTGATTTTCTGAGCGGCGGTAATTGCTTTTTTTAGCTGCACTCGGGGTTGGATCACAGATTTCTCTGGATTACGCGAACTCCATGTGCTGGGGCGATCCTCAGGCAGAATTTCGTTGTCAGACATGATGCAAAATAAATGTAGCCCTATATTTTTGTTGACGAGGTCCAATCCCCGTGTTGATAGTTGTTGATGCCTCATGTTTTTGGGTATCAAGGTAACACATGCACTTATTTATTTCTTCTATTTTCCCGCCACGCAAAATCCTCTCATTATGCGTGAAGGCAGTGAGTACACTTGTTCCTCTGTTCATGACCTTCTTACCCACACAATGTCTAGAAATGAAGGCTATGCCTATTGACGAGGATTCTGAGGAAGGTCAGTATGAGAATCTTGACTGGCCAGACATCAGCACGGCCGACCTTGACTATGAATGGGAAGATTCATCCACTTTGGATGGAATCAGTACCAGTGGACCTGCCAACTCTACTGCCAGCGAGTTTGATTTCCTTACCACTGATGAACTTGATGGCGCTTGTGCTGATGTAGTTGATGACAGTGCATTTGAGGCGGCAGAGGAAGAGTGTTTGAGGGGTTCACCAGTACCCAGCCCAAGCTATGAAACCCATTGGCATGGAAGGTCTGCCTTCGTTGCTTGGGTTGTGTTTTGAGGCCATGAACAGGGCATCTTCCAATCATGGTATGTAATTTATCATAAATTTGTCCTTTCTTATGAGACTGTACAGGCCTGGAGCAAGCGCTCAGCTCACTGGTTTCTCCGGAAGCTGCGTGAAAGGCTTTTACTCACTCCAGGAAGCACAGGATGCTTGGGAGCATGCCTGTGCAAGCCGCAGTGTGGTTCTTCCCAAACTGAATCCTCGCTTCCTGAGCCCCTCTCCCTCATCTACGGCTTTCTCTCGTTCTCCGACCCCTTCACGTTCTCAGTCATCACCCTCATCCACCAATACCAGGTGGTCCAGTACCAGGTCTTCTGTCAGCCCTTCACCAGCATCTCTAAAAAACATGATCCCCTACAGCGCACGATTCATCCCCCCCAAACCCCCTCCAACATACTCACTGGCACAGCTCCGCCGCCGTAATGCTCAGGATAAGGTGGCACAGGCACTCGCTGAGATTGTTGCTGCACAAAACAAATGCCCCACCTCCACTGCATATACCCGAATTCGAAACACCAGGGTTCCATCGGCGCCGCAACATGTTGCCCCTCCTGTACCCCCACCATCCCTCATCACTATTGTTGCGGCACCAGATCCGATTCCAACCCCTCTTTTCAGAACATTTCCTGCACGTCGACCCGCAAGCTTGTACCCAACTTGTACACCAACACAAGCACCGTCACCTCGTTCTTCTGCAGCTCCTGCCACACCACGACAGGCTCCCATCGCTTCCTCTTCAAGGTTGCCACCGATGCCACTGGGTCCCCTTTCTGATGAAGAGGCGTGGTGGGTGGTTTTGCGTGGTGATTACCCAGGGATCTATCATGGCAAGTTCATATTAATATTTCTTTCTTTCTCTTTTTTTACTGTTCTGATAATTATACTAGAAAAGCAGCATGGCTCACTGCAGGGACCTCGGGACAAATTGTCGTGAAAAAGGTTGGAAGCTATGACCAAGCGTGTCGCCTGTTCTCCACCGCTGTTATGGCTGGCAATGTTCTTCCATATGTTTAGTGTCACATGTACCTTTGGCGCCTTGGTTCTGAATCCTTGTTATTGTGTATATCATTGTCAATAAATACTGCCTTCTGTCCTCCACACATTGTCATGTTCACTTGAGAGACAAATCCTTAACCTGCAAGATGAGTAAGAAGTCGATTGAATCATTCCCAATTTCAAAATTCCCTAATTAGGAAACATTTCCGAGGAATAGCTCTGCATTCAAACACAGTTTGCTGGCTCTTGTGTCCTTTCAACGACTCTCGGACAGTCCGGGAATTATATATGGTATCTGTAATGACAAGTCCTGGTAGTTTAAGTACACGTTGAAGAGGGTTTTGAAATTGGAGCACAAAATTACGGACTATGCCATCTAAAAGTATGTTGTGCAAAAATCAAGTCACAAAGCTTTTAATGTAACCCCCCAAAGTATCCATTTCAGTTGAGATGGTACATTTAAATACATTCTGTGAGGAAACAGTAAATAGAAGTGTAAACTGGGTAGTTAAAAAAATATATACATATATTGCATCAGTGGGCGGCTAATGCCTCACTTCTCTCAATGAAAATATCACAGTCTCGGACACCCTCTATTATCTATTTCTACTTATTCTCTTCATATAGAGATACCTCCGCAAGAAAAGTGACACATTAAATTAACACTGTGAAGAGGCACCAAGGAAAGATATGTCCCGATGGGTAGGAAAATGACCAAGATTGCCATTCAAAAAAAAAAAGAGGGAAGGAATAGAGATAGACATCTTTCACTCCACCAAAAAACTAGAGGAGTAGTCCGAGTACATGTTTTTATATGGAAGAAACATTAGAAAGGACAAGACAAATGTCGGTTATGGTTTATGTATTGACCATCATTAGGGTCCTTAACATGGGTTCACAAGCTTGGTTTTCTCAACCAGTAATGCAGTTCAAAGATAAAAATTATGGATATACTTAAGTCACAAAGTAAGCTATTTACTGTACCCATCTACTCCAATTTACAACATTCAAAATAAAGTCAGAGCGACTCCGAGTCAGAAAAGTCTTCATTACTGCACCTTTCGTGTCCCACATTTTTTCTGGTGCATCTGTTCATAAAACCATTATTTATAAATGTAAGCTGAACAAGTAACTCGCTCAAGGTGCAGAAATTTAAAAACATTGGCAATACACTCATCGAGCCAAAGATAAATGAGTCCAAGAATGAGTCGTCGATTGTGGGCAGTCACGTTTAGTCACAACATTTGCGCCCATGGGAATTCATTCAAGGAAGTCAACAAAGAACAAGACTCTTGCCTTTTCATCAGAATCATCAGGATTTTCAGCATCTGGAGGCCATGTACGCAGTCAACAGACACTCAACGCAAAAGGACTCCATGCAAAAGTAACCAAACAAAATGCTGCTTTGCGTCTGAAACATCAAGGTGGAATGCGCCAACCTTTGTGTTGGAGTCCATGGCTTATCACCTTTTCTTTTATGTAGCACTGCATGAAGATAAAATTGCCGAACTGAGGAAATCATGGGCCCTCCCCTCGATAATTGAGGACACACAGAATCTGGACGACTCCAACTCAGAGCTTGATAATCTTTTGCATATTGCAGATGTTTTGGATGGCTCAGTGCCTCTGGAAGGCAGTCATGCAGGTGGCGAATTCTTCCAGATCCTTGAGGAGGATAACCTCTGGTCAGAGAGAAGGTCAGTGGCATTTGTATATTTCAATTTTGTTGAGAACTCATAAATTTTCAGACAACGCCGGAGAGAAACACGTACTCACAGGGATAGAATCAACCAGCGCACCGAAGGATTTAGGCATCAGTTACCTGCAATTGTAGACGCATACCTTATTTGGAAACATGCTTCAGATGTACCTGATCTTGAGACGACTACTATTCCACCTGAAGTTGACGGGGTGATCCACCTCCAAGTTATCGATGCGTTTGGTGAGCGCCATATTAATTTGTTTTTTGCACTATATTTAACTTTGACTTCAGAGACCTATTCATTGGACCTTGAAACACATGTAACCGACTTAGGCATTCCAGCTGCAATCCTCCACAATGGCCTTATTCCATGTGCTCCGTTCACCCCAACTCTCGCAATCACAGTCAGAGTCCTCGAGCTCTATCATGTCACACAACTTCGCTGCCCACATCTTGCTATCCAACCATTCGTCAAGGCCCTATGCGACCTTCATGGAATCGCATTCCGCCCATATCTCAGCCAGCAGTTTAGTATATGCTACGATCTTTACCTCCAGATACACGAGGAAGTGAAGCTACATGTTGATGCTGCCCTCAATCGTAACTCAGACAATTGGCGTCTCCGTAATGCTTGCCCTGCTTGCACCTACAAGCTCCGTGATGAAGTCGACCTCATCATCAAGATGCTCGCAGCAATGGATGGGAACGATTCCCTCAAGCGCATCCTCCGGCGAGACATAGTAGATCTGCCTGATGATGATGACAGTAGAACTCCAAAGGTCGGCCCTTCGAAAGAGAGGCCAGATTCGCGCAAGGTTGGGGGCGATTACTACCTTGCCCGCGGACACGTAGATGAGTGGGCAAAGGCAGCTCTTGTCAAGTTGGTACCCCTTGTAGTTGACCCCGCCATGGATGAAGCCGAGAAGAATTTATGTGAAGGACGGTGGAAGAACATGATCAATGAAATTACAGCGAGAATGTGGGGGATATTTGATGAAACAGGGATTTTCTTGGCTTTGTGCCGGCACGGTTTTGTTCTCGTTGTTGTGGACATGGTTCGAAGTGGAGAGCTGTATGTCTCCTCATTTTTCTCCACACATGGGCACTTGTTAACTGATTGAACAGCGCTAAATATGGCCTTGCTGTCATCGCGATACTTTTGCATGTCTTCGGACATGGACTTGGTGTTGGCTATGATATTGGCTGCAAATTTGGCACCACAGTCCGCGACAGCGATCTTGGCAACCTTGCTCGTGAGCTTGGCTACAAGTCTCTTGTCAGATCCTTCCATGGCCATGCCCATAACCGACTCTGCCAACTTTCCTTCCTAGCAAACTATGTCAAAGGAATGGGCCTTGAAGACCTTGAAGGCTGTGAGCGCTTCTTTTCAAAATCGAATGCCCTTGCATCCTCGCTCCACTATGCAAGCGTTTTCCATCAGCAGCAAAAAATTGTGGAGTTCATGAAACATATGGATGCATTCGAGACATATCATAACCTCAGTGAGTTTCCGATTCCTTCAACACTTTTTTTTGTATGACATATTCATGGAATAACAGGTGAATTTCTGGTCAACAACTATAAGCAAGCCCTCGGTATTCTCAAGAGTGAACCAGCGTTACGCAAGACTATGCAAGATCAAGGAATCAATAGTGATGCTACCTTTCAGGAATGGTTGGTTGAGGAGCGAACCTATCTCAGAGGGCTTCAGAAGGAACCAATACGCGAAACATTGGAGATGGAATATCTGCAGAGCCTCGTGAACTGGACTGAGTCTAGGTAAGCAAACTAAATATCTATGTCTCCCTCCTCTAATTTTTTCTCCCAGCTTGAAGTTGACAAAGCTCCGAGAGACCTGGCACATCATCACAACTGTCGCAGTTTCCCCAGTTGCTGAGCCCACCCTCAATGCCCCTAAGCCAAAGTGACAATTGTCTCAAGAGACGAAGATGCGCCACGCCACTGAAAACGCCGCAAAAGATCTTCTCGCTATACAAGATTTTGAGGTCCGGCTCCAGGTGGATGTCCGATGGCACAAGGAATTGGAGGAATGGAAAGCGACTTCGGTTCTCCTCGTGAGACGTCGATATCAGCGATGCCTGGATGAGTTAGAGGGGCTGATTGTGTCACGCATGTTTGAGTTGATGAAGATGAAGATGTCGCAGACAGGTTCGCACATCAATATCATTTGTTTTGGGACATGTATTAACCAATTCACCACACAGGCTACAAACTACGAAAGCACATTGCCAAAGCCTTGAGTGCACGATCACAGGCCATCCGTGCCAGCCTTGAACGATACAACACAGCTGCTGCCCTGCTCCGCCCACCTCGGCCACCTCTCTCCTGGGACGATGTTGTCGAATATGCATTTCTTGCTGATTTCGACCTCCTGCGCGACACTCGTGAAGACATACGCCTACGCCCATGGGCAAAACCAGCTGCTCGACTGGCTATGGATTCCTTTTTCAAGCTAGAACGTGTGAGGAGGAAATCGAGCGCCTCAACGTTGAAATCCGGAGAGTCATCACCCACATGCGCGACGAGGACAAGTTCCTACGATACAAGGAGAGTGTGGTACAACAAACGGACTCCTCCCTTGCTCACCAAATCCACATCCTTCGAATGGAGAAAGGGCGGTTTGTCGAAGTCCACAGACACTGGTTTTCCCAACTTCCATGCCTCCCTGGATTCACCGGCAATCTTTCATACAGATTCAGCATCGACAGGACACTACATCAAGTCTCAGAAAATGACATGGAAGTGGATGGTGGTGAAGCTGAGGAGGCCTTCTTAGGCTCCGATGTGGGTGGCGGCGATGATGGCGCTGACGAGGAAGATGGTATTGACGAAGATCAGGAAAACGAAGATCTCATCGAAAAGTTCAACGTCCTCGCTGTGACAATGGATGAGCATAGGGATGGAGGGTTCGGATTTTCTTAATGTACTCGAGCTCTTCGATTTATGTAGCTCTGGGCCTTTTATCATTATTTCGTATTTATTGCTATTTTATTGATGAAGATACCGTCGACGACGCTGACGACAACGACGGGAGGGGCCGGAAAGATGGGGAAAACCCACGAGATGACAGGTGCATAGCACCACCGATGCCTTGACGTGCCGAAGGGCCGTGGAAAACCAACCATCGGTACCCAATGGTACCCTAACCGAGGATTCTGGAGAAAAGAATTTTGCAAGTTCACCACTTACCAAACGTATATCAGACTTGTTTTTGAGGGCCATTGCTACGCATGGCAATACAAGTCTTTCTTTTTCATCAATTTGATCCCCAAGAATTTGAAATTCACACCTCCCAGAATAACCCAACCAAAGCAGTTACAGCACCTGTGAGGACTGCAGTGCCCAGAGCTTCATTCGGTGCTCCTAATGTGTCAGCGACGAAAAGGTACATCATTAGCCCGAGTGGGAATGTCAGCATTAGAGGAGATATCGTCAACAACGCAAGGGGTGCTGCACACTTGTAAATTAGCATAGCACAGATTAAAATGAATAAAGAGAAACATACATTCAGAGATGAACCTCCTCGTCCTGGTTATGTTCCTTCTCTTTCCTCTCACTGGCTCTGTCACATACTTCCACGGCTTACCTTGTGGTTCAACTTCAATGCAATGGACGGCGAGAAAGTGGCTCGTTCAGTAAACAATGAAACAAGAAAGAAAAAGAACGCACTCATCCGACCTGGTCGGCATGTAAAGAAAATCAAGTAATGATCACAACAATCTGCAAGCAAGGACAAAAGGCCTACCATTGACAGAGTGGCGGTCGGGAATGGGTTTCTCTTGTTTGACACTACAGACAAGGAAGTCCATGGCTAATGCCTTCAACGAATGGTAGAAGTCTGGTAATAAAAGAAAACAGTCAACAGAAAAAGGATAGAAAAGGATAACCCACGAAACGGGAAACAAGAAACGAACCACAAGCTCTATTGTGGCCACGAGTGAGATATAAATATAGGTACTTCTGGAAACCCCCCATGGTCGCAAGAGAACGAGGCTGCAAAAATTGGTTAGATAGGATGGTGAAATCTATAGCCTAGTATTATTCACGAACCGAGAGCCTTTGAGCCTCTTCCATCCAGGAAGACAAACGGAATTTTAGTGAAAACTTGAAGCGCAATCCCAAAGTAATATCAACATTAGAAGAGCAAAGACGTGCAACTGCCAACCAAACCTTTTATTGCTCCTGTCTCGAACCAGTTGGTTAGGGTGTTTGATGCCCATGGACGTGACATAGATGAGCTCGAATTAACGCTTCCTTATACCCAAGAACTGAACCTAAGTGGTTAAATTAGCGACACTACACAAATAACAGAAACAGACTCTGCATAAAAATCCAGAAACCTGGTCACCTGGCGGAATGGTTACGGACTCCTGAGAGGAGATTGTCGATTGTCGACACATTCTGTAAAGGATCCCGTGTACATGGTACGTGTCTTTGAGGAAGGTGCGGGTTTAGTTAGGTTGAGGAATTGATATGAGGTTGGGAGATGTTGGGGACATGAACGCGACGGTAACCAGTACCCGACGACGCTTCGCACTCTTCCAAAAGCCCGCACCTGTCAACACAGTATAAACCAGCGTGTATTTGCTCAACGTCCTACTTTTCTCCTCTAACCACCCTATGGCTATCTGGACCCTCGGTACAACATACAAAGCGACTGGCATGCTGAGGTGTACCCATGGGATGCACAACATTAGAAGAGGCAGACGGAGAAGGAAGAGCGCTAGCAGTGCGACTCTGCGAGCATCCAGAGTATGGCAAGGATGAGCGAGGAGAGGACAATGGATGCTAAAGAAGGCTTAGTTGAGTGCGTGATGGCAGGCTGCAGCATGAGATGATGGCCCTCGTCTTGAAGAAAACGACACTCAGGAGAACTCACAGAGTTGGTAGGGTCATCAATGAACTAGGGAACAGGTAGAATATCATGCTATTTTAGTGAGGAGATATTTATTGACCTTTTTTTGCTAGCTGATCATCTGGCCATTCCTTCCCCTTGGGCACGAATACTCTTAATGCAGTCAGTAGGTCGAACTCGCAGAGGTGGGGACTTGAAATACGGCCAGCAGCTGCACGTACATGTGTGCGCATTCTAGATGTCGTTGGTGGATGGGTTGCACCACCCGACATTCAACCATGAGTGGGAGTCGGCGGGTGGTGACTGTGGAATGTCTAAAAAATGAAAGATTGGGGCCATTTTTCATGAGCGAGGTATGGGGTTGTAACTTCCGATACTAAGTTAACAAACAGTTGTCAGGTTTCATGCAAATATGATGACGTATGAGTAACGCATACAAATTCCACAGGTTAAGAAAGAATCAAATTCAATATCATAGAATAACATACAGAAACGTGAATTGCTTTTCTGCTTACCATCAAAAGGGATCAGACCATCGTAAGCGCAGCTGATTCCCACTTCCAAAAATTACACCCACTGACGGATGGGCCCACATCCCTGGGGCAAGGGGAGAGCCACCTGATGGTGATTGGGAGCTTGGGGGAACCGATGATCATTGATGTGGCAGTGATCACAGCGGATATCAGCGGATATCGGATGATCCAGTACCTGGTTGCGGACTTTGAAATATTGGCCTAAGAATCACCCGCAATATATATTTACAGAATTTTGCATTCCCCTTGCATTCCCCCCTTCTTCCCTCCTTTTCCCTCGTTTCTCAAACTTTTTCTGCTTACGTGACTGCTTACATAGTAGGGAAGTAGATTCCCTACTATGTAAGCTTCCCACGCGCCTTATCTTAATACATAAGATGTAGATAAGATATAAGATAGCTACACATGTGATACGATTAGATTTTACATGGAATTACATATCTGTTAGATTGTGATGTGATACAAGAATCCAATGTACAAAACAGCAACCGCAGCGTTCCTTTAAAAATTAATACAAAAACCTTTGCTCGAGGAATACATTTGCCTCGTCAATCAACATGATCGCCTTCCGCACAGTAGCGATGTCAACAATCATCTCAAGGGCGCTATCCAGACTAACAGCCGCCATTCCCAGGTCCCCATAACTAACGATGTACCGAGGGCTCTCGACATGCTCGCTCGTCGCTAGGTTGGCTGAGCAGCACGCCCGCAGTGTCAGGGAGGTTAGCCTGTGCAAGAAGTGGATTATTCTTGTCGATGTCACTGGGTTGTCATTGGGTTGTCGCTTTGGGGTTGTGAGCAATGTTGTTAGGTTTTTGTCAATATCGCTGGGGGGTCGTCGATGCCTTTGGGTTCTAGTCGACATCGTCGATGTTTGTCGAATGGCTTTCATTGTCGTTGATGGGGTTTGCTGTTGACAGACTTGATTGTTCATCAGTTCGATGGGTTCACGTCATCCAGCAGCGGGCTGCATGCTTTCACGTTGTGTTATTATGCTTGCAGTTCACGTGCTATCAGTGGGGGCTGGGAAAGAGTGAAGAGAAAAATGCACCGCCGGCTACATCATGGTCACCTTCCTCTCCTCCCTTCCTTGGCATATTCCTCCAGCATAAAGGTTTAAGGGGCCCACATCCCTTAGGGAAGGGGAGGGGCACATTGTGGTGATTGTGGTGCAGCTAGAATGGTGTTAGATGGTAGAGCATTCAAAGAGTGGCCTTAACGAGCGACGTTCTTGAATGAAAGCCGAAGGCCCGGTTAGTAATGAGTGCTGATGCCCCGGCACAACATATTAGTCTAGTCCGTCTTGGAGCCGGTTGGCAGGCTGGGTTCATTCGGTGTTACGGATCATGTAAACCCGATCGGCTTTAGTATATCACATCACATGTAGCGCGTACTGCGTCGTTTACTTGAACTGCACATACATGCACTCGCCAGTTTATGGCGGCAACGCCCACGCCATTCTCATGGACCTCGCTCGAAGGTCGTACAGTTATTCATGAAATAATCGAGGAGCGCATACCGGAATGGAGAACACGGCCAGCTCAACTCGATTGCTGGTCTCACACTCTTGCAGGAATCCCGACAATTCTCATCGCGTCCACAGGCTGGGGAAAAACTACAGCGTTTTTTGTCCCTATCCTTGTCTTGCAGCATCTCCTGAAGTACCCGAAGCCTCAAATACCTAAGCCACCACAACGTCCGGTCGCCCTGGTTGTAACACCACTGATAGAACTCGGAAAAGCACACGTAAGTCCCTCTATTCAATACAAATGCAACACATAGCTTACAAGTTTTAGTCTATCGAAATCACTACCTTTGGGCTCAAGGCTGTTTCCTTAACTGCCGAGAGTCTCGCGGCAGCCTCCAAAGAAGGCCGAAATTTGCTGAAAGAGATCAGCGAGTGTCAGTGGGACATTGTGCTCCTCTCGGCAGAAAGATTGGTCTCACCTGACGTCGACGCTATTTTTCGGAATGAGAAGTTTCGCGAAAACCTTATCCTGCTCGGAATCGACGAGGCACATGTATTGGTTCCCTGGGGAAAGGACTTCCGAAAGGCCTACCACCAAATTTTTCTCCTTCGACGCCGCCTCCCTGCCCACACGGCACTCATTACTGTCAGTGCGACAATTTCACCGGGCCCCGAATTCAACTCACTTTGCGAACGGTTGGAGCTCAAGGCTGGCAAATACTACACCATACGAGAATCTTCTGAGCGACCCAACGTTCGGATGATCTTCAAGCAACTCACCCATGGATTAGGCGGCTATCAATTTCCGGACATCGCATGGGTCTTCAGGCGGGGGGTCAAGGCAGTTGTGTGCTGCTGCAGCCTCGATCTTGTGTTTCGGGTGGGGTACTATGGGTGGAACTCATATCCTGAGGGATCCCGTCGTCTTGATAATGTACGCCTGTGGACATCCATCACGTCGGCTGCCTACAACAATCGAACTCTTGATCTCTTCAAGAGTGAAGAGGACACATCTGTCATCGTTGCGTCAATAGCATTTGGGATGGGTATGAATTTACGCAACATCACGGACTCCATAAACCTTGGTCTCCCAACAACATATGCTGGGCTCATTCAACAAAATGGGCGTGCAGGCCGAAACGAAGAAATGGAAGCTCATGGTTGGACATACGTCGAAAGTGCAGTATGTACTGCGATCACGGAGGATGAAAGCCTATCTGGAGAGGCAGGGTTAACAGGTAACAAGTGCGTTGACAAAATGGACACCAACCTTTATCAGATGGTCAGAGCACATGTCCGCGGGATTTGCCTCATCGCCACATCCAATGCCCGTTCGGGAAATCCAGGAGAAGATTCTTTGTTGACATGCGCTCAAGCCAAGCGGCGCCTTTTCTGTTCAAGCTGTCGACCGTACCCCTCGCCCAACATCCCATCTTCTGACCCTGTTCTTCCTAATCCTGTCCCTCTCATCTTTACGGCCCCTAATCTCGAAAGTATCTCATCCGCCACTCCTTTGACGAAAAAGATTCGAGTAAATTTTTCAGTCTGGCTCGAAGGTTTTGCTGTTGAAAGTTGGAACTCAAAGGACGACCTTTATGCGTCGATTCTCCCCTTTCCGGCCTTTTGGCACGGAATCTCGCAAGATCATATCCTTGACAACTTTCATCTGTTAATTACTCGGGAGTCTCTGAACAAGATCTGTGCCGAATGGAAATACCTTGCATCAGATGGAGATGGATTGTTTGAGCTCGTACAGTGCCTTCGACGAGGGTTGGAGGAGCACACTCAGAAGCAGAAGGAGGAACGAGCTCGCAAATCCGCAGTCACATGAGCTAAAAATAAAGGTACGATTGTTTTTTTTTTCTCAAACATCGTTCTTACTGTTGTTGCTGGACAATAGCTACTCGCATCGAGAAAGAACAAGCGAAAGAAAATCAAGCCCCTTCGCATTTGCCCACCTTGTCAGGGAAAAAACCTCTTACCATTCGTTTACCTGCTCGTCCCTTCGTGGCTTCTGATGAGATGGAAGATGATTCATGGGAGCCTCCACCTGTCGCGGTTGCCTTTCAGGCTCAACTCGGGAAAAGGCCCATTACGGCAGTAGCTCTGGATGATTCAAGTATTAACACCAAACGCCATAGGTACCATTCACCAACTAACCCTAACTTACCTGCTGACTGTGTCGTATAGAGTATCCCATCAATTGCCACCATCCGAGGGTGGCGTCGATGATCATCTTCGAGTTCGTTTGCTTGATTGATCTCATCCAATTCTTCTTCTAACTCAACGTCTGTAGGCAATTCATTTGAACCTGGTCCTCCCGCATGCATCTTGAGAACCATGGAGAAGATTGAACTTTTCGCAATAAAATCCTTCACTTTCGTTTTCTTCAACGTTTCGAATCCTTGCACGAAGTCATCCATATGGCCCTTTGGTCTTCGTCCTGTCCTGAAGCGGTTGACCTCTTCTTCTCGTAGTTTTTTCATCCCAGCATTGAGTTCATTGTCCGGGCCCACCGATCCGTGAAGCTTGGACCGCCTTTTTAATGCAACAACCTCTTCCATCTCGTCCTTGAGTCCTAAGAATTCGATGACATTTGGAGATACTACTTGGCGATAGAAAGGTTCATCGAACTCTTTCCCTTTGTGTTGAGCAAGGTCTTCGAGCCAGAAATTCGAATGTTCCTGAAGTAAGTCCATTTCTAGAAAATGTCCAGGCTCTCCAGTACGATTGACAACCCAGTTTTGCAGAATGGTGTCTCGCAATTCGGGTTTGCACTCCCATTTAAAACTGCAATATAATTCGAGCAAGAAGTTCGAATAGTTCGGGTTGCCGCTACCTGCAAAGGTGAATATCCACAACTAATTTGCGTGCTTGAGCAAAATGTAACGTGTTACTTGGAAGGTATAGACGTGCCTTCATCACCTCCCATACTCGCCCTGGATCACCCTGTGCAATTGCAGTGCAAACTTCTCTCCACCAAATCCCATCGCGCATGAAAAGGGTTGCATTGGCGAGAGTTAAATCTCCATCTTCTGATGGCGGAGGCAATGGCAATTCGTTCTTGGCGGTGTCGTCCTTGGTGATGTCGTCCATGATGATGTCTGCAGTGGAGTTCTGAGTAGTCCATGGTGATCCTGCTGGCACGTTCGAGGGTTGATGTTTAAGTGGAAAACGAGCATGGGTATATGCCTGTGTTGTTGCATGACGCTGACCTAACACCTCAGCAATTTTTTCTAGGTCTTCAAAACTCGGTAAACGGCTTTGGTGACGGAGGGATTCGAAGTGCTTGATAAGGTTATCCGTTTCAAAATGGATCCTGCCAGTTTCTAGTAAGTACTTCGATATAAATGAGCGTCTAACCAACTGACTCCCAACAGTTCAGTAAATGTGCATCAAGCGCGAGATTGACAAGGTGTGACCCATCAAAAAAGTCCACCTTTCGTAAATCGCTGGGGGTCGGGCAGTTGGACACCTCCGCAATGGCAGCTAGTGATGAGGGATCATCTGTCGTTCCCCAGTGGGCGCATACCACACGACTTAAATCTGTCCACTTGGTATGCCATAGCTCGAGTAATGGATAAATCCATCGAAGAGATTCGAAATCCCCTTCCTCCGGGCTGAGACTCTTTTTGAGCAGTAAGAGCATGGAGTACGTTTTTCCATCACCAGATAGAATTGATAATGTGTTGTTTAGATTCTCTGCTGTGATCCCCATTTGCGTGCTGAGGAAATCAAGCACACCTTGCTTCATGCCCTGAATGTGCATCTTGTCTGCACTATTGGTCGCTAGCGGCGTGATATTGGATTTTCGTGTCGGTGGGATAGGCGTCCTTGCTAAAACCTTGGCTAACTCAGCCATTCTTTGGCGATGAATAGATAACGATGGCACAAAATCAATCAAAGCTTGTAGGAAGTGGACTGTTGTGATGTTTTTGAGATGAGGTAGGTCGAAGT
>Ga0307513_10005160_pt1 | contig 17295 bp, 11 predicted proteins | sample 15_EM_MG_FD_202174 | JGI IMG/M metagenome (GOLD analysis project Ga0307513, IMG submission 202174) | Populus trichocarpa ectomycorrhiza microbial communities from riparian zone in the Pacific Northwest, United States - 15_EM | ecosystem: Host-associated > Plants > Roots > Unclassified | place... | reverse complement strand
GTTCTATTTGTCCTTCAACTATTATCTCTTACCTCCGGTCCCTTGAAGCCTCCCTTAGCACCAGCGCTAGCAGGTCTATCGCCGGTCCTATTGTATTTTCGTTAGACAGGAATAAACCTGTTACAAATTGGGGCCAGAGTCGACCCTTTAAATACGTGGATCATTTCCTGCTCTTCCAGAAGTCTCTTGAACATGGTCGTACCATTTTCATTCTTTCTCACGCAGTTACATTTACCCTGCTGGGCTACCCCGCTTACCCCTCTTTGCTACCCTGCTTTCCCCTCTCTGTTTCCCCACTCTGATATCTCTTTTCCATTCACTTCACATCCTTAACAGGCTTCGTAACTCCTGTCACATGGCCAGTGTACTTCTCCCATGTTCTAGCTGAGTGTAAGGATTGTCTTCGCAGGGCGCCGGTGATTAACAACAATTTTATGCATCCCTTATCCACCCTTGTTTGTCATGATATTTGTAATAATTACATAACATTCTCCTAGTTTCACTCACATTATTTGAGGTATACTTGGCAGGATTTCAGGGTCAAACATGTTCGTACTTAGGTTTGGCTTTCGTAACAAGGCATCTGGAGCCCGGAAAAACCTGGGTGTCAAGGTCAATTTCCTGCCCCACCCCCCTCAATGGCATGGGGCAGAGCGTCTTTTCATGGGAATCCTGCCCCTGCCACCCACATCAGCAAAAAAAGCGTTTGCTCCAGATAGATAGGCCTTGCGTCCGGAAGCAGGAAATCCGCCTGGAGCATCCTGTCCACCCAGCGAACCCTCAGAGGGCCGCAGCAGAATGGTTGCATCCTAGTCCGTTAGGTGCAATACAACCCGCATCCTGTCCCCCCAGTGCACCCGGATGGGCCATTTCACACCCTAATCTCCCGAAGAACACCACGGTAAGCGACCAGGGGGGGTTTCCATTAGGGATCTCACCCTGCCCCTGATCGCCTCTACTTACAACTGACTACTTCATCACCAGACAAAGGCTGTTCAGACGAAAAAGGAGCTTAACATGGGATGACTAACCATCTATTGTCCCGGTAATGACCCAAAACATACCCCTTATTTAATCACCACTAACAAGGCACGCAAAAGGCTTCTAAGTTCTTTCACACCTCGCATCAAGCTTCATGATCGAATCAGTGGAACTATTGAATAATATCAACCTTGGGAGAGGGGCATGCTCTTGCATTCAGGTTGACACTATTCATGACTGCTAAGCGAGCGGATTCCAATGAGGCCCCTCCTGACTCTAGCGGACATCTGCTAGTGCCCGGTGAGGTATCTGCCTTTGTCTGCCCGCTGACTACTATAGCCATGCAAACGCTCCGAAACCTATACCATTCCATTCCCCTCGGCGAGCGGACTCCAATGAGACCCTTCCCGACCCTGGCGGACATCTGCCCATTGAGGTATCCCCATTTCTCTCCCTGCTGACCTCTATAGCCATGCGGACTCTTCAAAACCAACACCATTCGATTCCCCTCTACCTGCGGATTCCAACGCACCCTGTCCCAACGCTGTCCGACCACTGGTTGCAGGGTTATCCATTCTTTTGTACATGAGTTTCCGGGGTAGGTATCTTCAAATTGTTGGCTACTGAGTGCTACAGGCATGCGGACGCTTCGTGGCCTATAGCATTCGATTCCCCTCGGCGAGAGGACTCCAATGGGACCCGCGCCGACTCTGCCGGACATTTCCCCGCTGAGATATCAGCGTCTTTCATCCAGAGGACCGCTATAGCTACTCGGACGCTTTGAAACCTATACCATTCGATTCCCCTCGGCCGGCAGGTTCCAACAGACCCTGTCCCGTGGCTATCCGACCCCTGGTTGTAGAGTTATCCAAACATTTGTACAGGAGTTCCCCGGGCAAGTACATTCAAATTGTTGGCTACTGAGTGCTACAGGCATGCGGACGCTTCGAGACCTGTACCATTCGATTCCCCTCGGTGAGCGGACTCCAATGAGACCCTTCCCGACTCTGGCGGACATCTGCCCGCTGAGGTATCTGCCTTTTTCATCCTGCTGACCTCTATAGCCATGCGGTTGCTTCGAAACCTATACCATTCGATTCCCCGAGTCCGGCGGATTGCAACGGACCCTGTCCCGATGCTGTCCGACCGCTGGTTGAATGGCTATGCATACCTTTGTACATGAGTTCCCCGGGCAAGTACTTTCACATTGTTGGCTGCTGGGTGCTACAGGCATGCGGACGCTTCGAGGCCTATACCATTCGATTCCCCTCGGCTAGGGGACTCCAATGAGGCCCTTCCCGACTCTGGCGGACATCTGCCTGCTGAGGTATTTGCCACTTGATCCTGCTGACCTGTATAGCCATGCGGACACTTCAAAACCTATACCATTCGATTCCCCTCGTCCGGCGGATTCCAACGGACGCTGTCCCGATGCTGTCCGACCGCTGGTTGAATGGCTATGCATACCTTTGTACTTGAGTTCCCCGGGCAAGTACTTTCAAATTGTTGGCTGCTGGGTGCTACAGGAATGCGGACGCTTCGAGGCCTATACCAGTCGATTCCCCTCGATGGGCGGACTCCAATGAGACCCTTCCCGACCCTGGCGGACATCTGCCCCCTGAGGTATCTGCCATTTCCATCCTGATGACCTCTATAGCCATGCAAATGCTTCGGGACCCATACCATTCGATTCCCCGCGACCGGCGGATTCCAATGCACCCTGTCCCGATGCTCTTCGACGGCTAGTTGAATTGCTATACATCCTTTTGTACTTGTGTTCCCGAGGCAAGTACCTACAAACTGTTGGCTACTGGGTGCTACAGTCATGCGGACGCTTCGAGGCTTATACCATTCGATTCCCCTCGCCTAGCGGACTCCAATGAGACCCTTCCCGACCCTGGCGGACATCTGCCAGCTGAGGTATCTGCCATTTCCATCGTGCTGACCTCTATAGCCATGCGGACGCTTCGAGACCTATACCATCCGATTCCCCTCGCCGAGCGGACTCCAATGAGACCCTTCCCGACTCTTGCGGACCTCTGCCCCCTGAGATATCTGCCCTTTTCATCCTGCTGACCTCTATAGCCATGCGGACGCTTCGAAACCTATACCATTCGATTCCCCTTGACCGGCGGATTCCAACGCACCCTGTCCCGATGCTGTCCAACCCCTGGTTTACGGGTTATCCATACTTTGGTACTTTAGTTCTCCGGGCATGTACTTTCACATTGTTAGCTACGGAGTACTACTGTTTTCTAGACTAGCTTTAATAAATATATACCTATTTTAGTATCTAAATGACTCAAATAACTAAACATGAGTAATACTGGATGGATCTTTCCGAACAATTTGGATATTCTCCACAGTTTTCACTATCTCATTCAAAGTCCTCGAAGGTTGAGTTGTTGACTTAGGAGGTATCTGATGATAGCCAGTTACACCTGAGTACTTCCACTATTCTACTATCCTATCTGGTTGCGTCTGAAGAACCTTTCTGTGTCCGGTACCTTCTGAGTCCTTGGTTGCGTCTGGTGCCTCCGGGTGGCATAGACCCCTGTTCACAAGCACCCCCCAATAGACCGCACACCCAGGAGGCGAGTTTACGTTATATGCGCCTGGACCGCCGGACGCATAGGGAGCACTGAGTGTGTCCGGGTGTAACCTTTTTTTTTTGCTGATGCAACCCACCAATTCCTCAGAGGGCCCTTGTTATAATAGGGGGGAGAAACTGGGCCCTGTTCAGGGAATGAGCAGGGACTCACCCTGGACGGTAGGAGAAAGGGCATCACCCCCAAAAATATCCCCCCCTGCCCAGTGTAACAGCGGGGCATGGCAAGTGTAAACCCACCCCACCCCGCCCCATAACACACTCTACGTATTTTTCTTACACTGTTTTTCCTATATTTCATTCACCCATATGAGTCAACCCTTTTGTATATGTACAGTTGCTTCTCCCCAACTGTTTTAGAAGAATTGAGAACCAGAACTGCTACCAATCTGCCCTACTACTATCCTACCTCCTTGCCTAGCATGCCACACAACCCACCTCGCACTTGTGCCATATTACCTACATAGATTAGATTGTGCCTTTGGCATTCACATTTTGAACATACCGTCCTCCTACCATTTGCGATATTCTGCTAACCTGATACTGTGCATCTAGGTACGGGTGTCCAGTCACACCTTAAATTACCCTGTAGACAGAACCATCCGAAGCTGTCAGCTCTTCAGTCTCTACCTTTACAGCCTAGATGGAGTATTCCCAGTATGGGAGCCAAAGCGCCTTTTATTCGTTTCATTAACACTTTAATCAGGAAGGAGCTTAGTATGGGCAGCCTTTCGGAAAGTGGAATTTCGTTGCCCCTTCCCGCCGATGCGCTGATGGTAACTAGTCCTCGTGCTAAATTTGGGTACGGTTTTTATATTGTTGGAAATTGCCTCAAGGGCTCTTCTACTAATATACCGCGAACCCCCGATCTGAAGCAGTCAAAAAATCTATATATAGTTTATTTATTACCCAGGCGAGAGGGTGGATAGAGAGAATAGAAAGAGAAAAAGCTGTATGGGGGGAAATGTAAAAGGGGGACGGTGAAGAATTTACTGTTGGAGGAATACAATGACTATACTTGTATGATGAAAACCAAAATCTATAAGCCGAACCTTCCTGCCATAATAGGATTATTTCACCCCACCAACTAGACTCGACTCTGCTTGGAGAACATTAATAGATATATTGCCACTCGACTGAGTTACACGGGAGGTTTCACACTTGGGTGATGATATATATAGTGCACTCCCACCTTATGGGATCTCCATTACCCGCAAAGGGTGATTCCTACTGGCAGTTTCCATGAACAACATTCCCCGAAAGGGGAAGAATGGGGGTGACCACCAGGGGGCAGAATCTGCTAGTCCTCAATTCGCGCTGGAGGTTACCGCTGTAGCAGTGCTACCACATTCTGATAGCCCTTAATAGCTGCGTACATGAGCGGTGTTCTGCCGTAATTGTCTGGCTTGTCGGGCGTGACATCCTCTCGTTCGAGTAGCAACTTGACCACTCCCGCATGTCCACACCAAGCAGCAAACGTGAGCTGTGTTCGGCCGTCATTATTTGGCTTGTCAGGCATTACCTCTTCACGCTCGAGTAGCATTTTCACCACTTCCTCATGCCCACGTATTACAGCATAGGAGAGCGGGGTCCTGCCATTATTATCTGGCTTGTCGGGGTTGACCTCTTCACACCCGAGGAGTATTTTCACCACTCCTATATGCCCATTCAAAGCGGCATAAGAGAGCAGTGTCTTGCCGCGATCATCTGGGTCGTCGGGGTTGACCTCTCCACGTTCGAGTAGAACTTTTGCCGCTCCCTCATCTCCACCCATGGCTGCCTGCCAGAGTAATGTTGCGCCCCATGTATCTGGCTTGTCGAGGTCGGCCTCTTCATACGCCATGAGTATTTTTACTACATCCTTATGGCCACCCTGGGCAGCCAGCGCCAGCGGTGTTCGGCCAGTCGTATCTAGACGGTGGGGGTTGACATCTTCCCGTCCGAGCAGTATTTTCACAATGCCCAAATACCCAGAATCAGCAGCATTCGCAAGCGGTGTCCGACCGAGACCACTTGGCATGTCAGGGCAGATCTCTTGCCGCCCGAGTAGTATTTTCACCACTGCCTCGTGCCCATTCCCAGCGGCAATAGAGAGGGGTGTCCGGCCGAAATGATTTCGCTTGTTTGGGTTGACATCTCCGCGGTCAAGTATAATTTTCACCACTTCCTCATGGCCTTCCCAGGCTGCCAATGCAAGTGGTGTGTACCCCCAAAAATCTCCTGCATCGGTATCATAACACCCCGTGTCTAGAAGAGCAGCTACTACCTCAATAACTCCGAGAAGTGATGCGTAGTGTAGCCCAGTGAACGGAAAATGGAAACCCATGCGATCATCCTCCCAATGGCATGCTCGCCGCAAGAGCAATTCGGTAGATATGTGGCCTTCGCATTCCTGGAGCAGCTGCAGCGCAAGCGATTTTGCGTCGTCCGAGAGCTCCCATTTAGCGTGCACCCCCCAGTATATTGAGCAATATTGTAAAAATGGCATGCTACTCATTTGGTGAAAACGATCACCTGGAATGGCCTTTACCTGCCTGGAATTCATATATGTCAAGCAGATCTCGGTCATTTTCGAGTGGGGTTCACTGAAAATATCCGACGAAGTGGAGAGATACTCTTGTAGGGTAAAGTGGATCAGTCGCACGGTTGATCCATCCTTGTCCACAGTAATCAGTCCTTGGCAGCAGCCCACTAATGTTGACATCGAAGGAATGTTGTCCCCATTGAAACTGGTAGAGCCTGCCTCGACCGCGAGTGCCTGGCAGAGCTCACCCGTCATCAACGGCCGTTCAGCATGACTGATCCACATCAAAGCTTCCATTCCGAGTCTCGATTTGTCCCCGCCCTGCGCCTTTATCCGTTGAATCGTTGCACTATAGGCATCCCCCAATCCCAACCCACCCTTTATCTCCCGGAGCCTTTTTCGTCTCCGATATATCGTTGGTTCTTGCAGGATCGCTTCCGTATTTAGGCGAACGAGTAGAAACCTGAAAATATCTATTAGTGGACAATATGGAGCGAGATCTGGAGCATTCTCGGTCATACAGACATTTTGGACATACTTTCGGGAATCTTCTCCAGAATTTCTGCCTTCAGACTCTCATCCATGGCATCCGGTGTCTCGTCGTAGCCTAGCTTAACACGAAGATATCTCTTGATATCGCCTCTGGTAGAATTCACAGAGACACTAACAACATCTCCGGCAAGACGGCTTTCAATCTCAGTCCGAATATGGGGTCTTCCAGTCACAAATATTCGAATTCCCGGTGATCGTTCCATGACTTCTTTCAGCGAATCGAGAAGCCTGAATCGTTCCACTCCCGCACATTCGTCGAGGGCGTCAATACATATAAAAGTTGGTTGTGAGGATGCGATGGCCTGCAGCATTTTGACAAGATCGACGAGTTGGGGTTTGCGCCCACCAACGGTCCTTTTCTGCTCCCGAAAAGCCCTCGATATTTCCTCCGGAATTGTTTCCATTCCGCTAACCATTTGTTTCACCAATGAGCTCAAAGTGTTGGTCGCAGACTGCTCTTTTCGCGCCGCGAAGTCGAAGTAAAAACATGAAACAGCGGTATTTTGTCCACTAGGGTGATAGCACAGCATGTCCACTACCAGTGAACTGCCATCACGACTTGTTAGCACGAACCCGTTTTCTTCGCTCCCCGGTGAATAACGCTTGTTACCTAATAAATGTCTTACCGACTCCTGGACCTCCATAACAAAGCAGAACTGTCTTATCACCTTCACCTTCCATACCAAATCCGCACCACCTTTTGAACTCCTCAGTTTGCGTGAGCCACTCCCCGATACCGTTTATACGGCGCTCGCGAATGTCGCAATGTCGTAAGCTGGGCTCCAGCAGTGACAACCAGGTTAGGAGTTGAGGTCGATCATTAGGGACTGTATAGTAGTTCGACACATTAATCGAGTTCGTAGTATTGAAGCAGTTGGTACTGTCATTAAGGGTATATTGAGACATCTTCCGGGCGTTATTTTTTCCTCTGTTGTAGTGGAGGAGCTTCTGAGCAAGGTTGGACGGTTGGACGATTTTCCTAGAGGCTAAAGAGGAGCGGGGTAGATTTATGGAGGCTGAGGTCTCCAGGTGTTACAGCAGCGTGACACATCCAGCCACTTATATGGCACGGGAAAACTCTCTCACCCACCCGAAGGCTATGAAACTAATATCATTTTCGTGGCTAATATAGGTGGTGTAAATCTTTCAAAAAAGACCCTTATCGTAAGTCCTGTTTGCCAATAGGCGAGGCTGCCTGGTTCCTTCCTTGGCCGGGGCCTGGTCTCGGCTATGCTTGGGCATACGATAGACTCTTTTTTTTTCTGGACAGATTAGTACTCGGGCGTCAGGGTTTGTCCGCAAACGCCAGGATTTAATCTGAGCATGAGCTAAAGTGGCAAACATCCAATAAAACCGTGAATACACGCTTCAACCAATAGTAAAGCAGAAAGCGTTCCAGGAATTCTTCTGACAAAACTAACGACGATATTGGGAATAGCGCACGCACTAAGGGGTGTGTTGGAAACCCCCCTGTGTTCGCGGACTAGCCCTGGTATCCGGTAGTTCTGGCTGCAGCGTTGCATTCAGATCAGAGACCTTACTTTCACCGCCAAGACAGCACCTTTCTTCAGCCTCCAGGGATATCACCGCCCCACCGTACCCAACAACCCCTCTCTAGCAGTATGGGCAAAGACCGGATGATGTCTCGATATCGCACCAATGATAGTACCAGCTTCTCTGACAATAGGAACCCTTTTAACGTGTTGAACAGCTGTAATGTTACTGATGATAGGTCTCAACTCCACGCCTGCCGATCACCCCTGGAGCCGAAGCTAGGGCATCGAGGCATTCAAGAGCGACGCGCCAACAAGGCGCGAGAATGGGCAAGCTGAAGAGTCCAGAAGATGGCGCGAATTAGGCGGCGAAGATGAAGACGATAACACTGCTACCGGCACCAATTCCGGTATTCTCGGGTTTCACGGAGTGAAATGGACTCCTCAAGGTTTTTTTTTGCTTTCTGAATTATGATACTTTGCTATTAGGCACCCTTCCGAGCAAGACGAAACTGGGTGATGAACAGGGGTCAATTAATTACCCGTAACCCTAACCTTGACAATTTACTTTTGCCTACCAAATACCACTGGTCGTAGCCTACCCAGTTTCTTTGTGGGTACCTGTACGAGTACGGTTGAGACTCGATTCGCGCATCGCGCCCGGCGGCAGGAATCTGCCAATTGTGGGAAAAAGTGGAGCTCACACCGGCGGTTTGGCAGCCACAACTATGGACCAACTTTTGCTCCGTAAGTGAGAATACTACACCTATATCTATGAAACATATCAGAATAAATGTTTACATACTCTCCGAAGTGGTTGATCCTCACCTTCTGCCATTATCAGAGCCATTTTATCGCTGAGGAGCAATGGGAAAGCGGGGGTTACTCGAGCACGAAACTTCGCCGTGTGCCAAGCCGCCTGCGTGAACTTCACTTTTTTCTCACGACTGTTGCCTTGATCGAGCTCGGGCATCGGCTGTGCAAGTTATCTCACGAAATGCTAGCCGGCGCTGAATTCACCCTCAACCGATAACAGCCATCAACTCGCTAACCTGGAATCCGGCTTAATTCCTATAGCAGTCTAATTACATCACACAGGACTAAGTCAAACCCCGCCGACACACATTCAACAAAATATAACCAAAACCACCATTCATCCCGCTTTTACTCCCCTCTGATCTAGAATAGTACTATGCTGTGGTCTCTTCGGCCCCTGCATTCTTAGACTACATACCGGCGTTCCCTTGGCACTTGCTAATGGTAACCGGGAAAGGGCTCTATTGCGATTCACTGGCCTTCCGGCAAGCTGTTGGGAGATGTCCTTTCCCGTCGGATCCCGCTACACATACTCTTGGGGTATGGGAATTTGTTGGCGTGCTCGGCGGAGAATTGTCGCCTTGGTTCTTGCTGTAGTGTATCTTGTTGGTCGTTTCTTGTTGGCAGGCACCATGTTGTCAAACCGATCCCACATGCCGAGATCGCCGAGCGACATTGTGAGCCTCTCGGCTAAGTCCACCGCTTCCGTCACGGTGCTCATATATATGGCGGGAGTAGCTTGTTGGAATAGTGGGATGCCGCTCGGCCTACTCGCGCGATAGGCCTTTCATTGTTCGGATAGCACTGGGAACGCGCTTTGGCTTCGAAAATGCGCTCGATACATCCGCCGGAAGGAAAGCGGAATGGAAGCCGCAGGGAACGGGTAATAAAGGGGTAACAAAGCGGAAGAGCAGGAAGGGAACTTGAAAAAGCTGGATACCCGGAGGCTACAAACCGTGGGAGTCTTTTGTCTTTCCTTTGTTAGCATGGGAGCACGCGAAAGGTGAAAGGAAGACTTACAGCGAAAGGGGCTAGATATGTGTAGTAGCCCATGGAAGGATAGGAGGAAGGCTTTGCTGTGGTTTATACTCCTGTCTTTGCCGTAAGTTAGTTGTCAAAGATGTTGAAAAATCACCGGCAATTTCTCCGCATACGGAGAGGTTTCCTGCATTCCTTCCCTCTCTTGTTAGTCTGTTATTATTAGTTTCATTTGTCAGTGGTTTTCAATCAAGAGGAGGAACGAACAGGTATGGATTCGCATATAAGGCCGGAGGCCATCGGAGGTTCATGCGAAGGATGAATCGGAGTACTTAGCGGAAGGGAGACCGAAACTCCCCGGTGTCTGCCAAAGTCTGGAAGGTTCTCCGGGAGTGGAGAAGATTGGAAGCCCTCATGTATTGTCTATAAGAACCCTCCGTTCCGGTGTAGATAGAAAGTAAGAAAGAAACGCATCCGATCAAAAGAATATACTCGTTTCCTCCTCAGATTCTTCGTCCTTCTTCATCTACCACCCTCCACTTTTCTCTATCTCCATCTCATAACAAAAAAAGAGAGCTTTGAACGAGAGAACTTCCTCACCCCTGAATTGCGCGATTGTGTTTTCTCGTTGTGTGAACTCTTGGCGTTTCGTTTGGTTGTCGTCGCCGTCGATCAGTGCTTAAAAGAGCTAACCTACTCGCGCCGAGAATAAGTCCTGAGACAACGGGCGCAACCACGATCCCCATCGAAATTCAACCCTCATGGTAGCCACAATACTGGTAGTGGCCCCAATTACAACCACAGCTGTACCGACTATTGATACTATGGCCTGCATACCTGTGCCCCTTCTTCTCTTCGGGACCCTGTGATCTGGTAAGAGGACTTTTGATTTTGGCTGTGGCGTTGACTTGAGTTCTTGTGGTATTGTGATGGTTGAATGCTGTGGGGAATTCTAGTTGCGCCCGTTATCTCAGGACTTATTCTCGGCGCGAGTACCGGGCAACCCATCAGCTGCAACACCAGGCCACCACCCAAATCATGTCATTTGTGGTAGCCGGTGCACTAGTATGGGTAAGGTTGGAATATAGTTCACAATTGCCCCAAGAATTCTTGGGCTACCGTGCGCTGCTTCTCCACTATCTAAAGCAACAGTCTATATAGAGCTTATGTATGGCTTAGGGAAATCTATCAACCAAGAGAGAGTGCGGGATAAGAGAAGGGAGAGGAGGGGAAAAAAAAGAAATGATGGAAGTCAGGATTGAGAACTAGACAATTAAATAGGATAGAACGAAAATCGCAGGCCAGAAACTGAATCTCCCACAATGACAAACTATTTCATCCACCGACAAGACCCTAACTTAGGTATCGGTTATATGCAATACCGGTACTGCCCAATTCTTTAAGTCATATCATTTATGGTAACCGGTCCCCATGATAAATTTAGTTACAGTCTTTATATTGTGGGGAATTGCCTCAAGAAGCTCTTATGCTATTATACCGCTGTTCCTCGATGTAAAGGAAAAAAAATGAAAAATTCTATATATACATTATTTATCACTTAGGGAAGATCGGTAGAGAGAAGAGGAAGGGGGGAAAATTGCAGGAGAAAAAATGTAAAAAATGCACGGGAAGAATTTACAGCTAAAGGGAAACTAAATATGACAGGATAACCGCAAGCTATAAAATGAACCTTCCTGCCATAATATAACTGTTTTAAGCTACAAACCAGACTCGAGTGTACTTGGAGAACATAAAATCTTAAATTGCCTCTCGGCCGAGTTAGAAAGGCCGTTTGACACTTGGGTGATATATTTGTGCACCCCCACCCCATGGGACCTCCGTTGTCTGCGAAAGATAATGCCCACTAACAGTTTCCATGGACAACAGGCTCAGAAAGGGAGGAATAGGAGTGATTTCCACGAGGTGGGATCTCCTAGGCCCCAAGTCGCGCTGGGGTTACCGCTTCGTCATGAGGCTGTAGCAGTGCTATTACCTTCTGATGGCCTTGACTAGCTGTGTGCATGAGCGGTGTTCGGCCGCGATTGTCTGACTTGTCGGGTGTAACATCTTCCCGTCCGAGTAGCAATTTCACCACTCCCTCATGTCCATACAGAGCAGCAAACGAGAGCGGAGTTTGGCCCCGATTATCTGACTTGTCGGGCGTAACATCTTCCAGTCCGAGTAGTATTCTCACCACACCCTCATGTCCATACTGGGCAGCACGGGAGAGCGGTGTCTGGCCCCACCTAGCTGGCTTGTCGGGAGTGACATCTTCCTGTCCGAGTAGTATTTGCACCACTTCCTCATCTCCATACCGTGCAGCATACGAGAGCGGTGTTTGGTCCCAATTATCTGATTTGTCGGGGGTGACGCCTTCTTGTCCGAGTAGCATTTGCACCACTTCCCCATGGCCATATTGTGCAGCATAGGAGAGCGGTGTTCGGCCCCACGTATCCGACCCGTCCGGGTTAACCTCTTTACATCCGAGGAGTATTTTCACCACTCCCTCATACCCATTCGAAGCGGCATAGGAGAGCAGTGTCCTGCCGCGATCATCTGGCTTGTCGGGGTTGACCTCTTCACGCTCGAGTAGAATTTTTGACGCTCGCTCATCTCCGCTTATAGCCGCCTGCCAGAGTAGTGTTATGCCCCATGTATCCGGCTTGTCGAGGTCGACCTCTCCATACGCGATGAGTAATTTTACCACTTCTTTGTGTCCCCTCTGAGCCGCTAGAGCGAGCGGCGTCCTTCCTGTCGTATCTGGCCGGTGGGGGTTGACCTCTTCCTGCCCGAGCAGTATTTTCACTACGCCCTCACGTCCATACTCAGCAGCATGGGCAAGCGGTGCTTGCCCGATATCATCTAGCATGTCAGGGTTGATCTCTTCCTGCCTGAGTAATATTTTCACCACTCCCGCGTGCCCCTCCCTCGCTGCAGACGCGAGGGGCGTTCTGCCGAAATCATCTTGCCTGTTCGGGTCGACCCCTCCGCGGTCAAGTAGAATTTTCACAACTTCCTCATGGCCATTCTGAGCCGCCCATGCGAGTGGAGTGTACCCCCAAAAATCTCCTGCGTCAGGATCATAACACCCCACGTCTATCAGAGCAGCCACAACCTCAATAACTCCCAGAAAGGATGCGTGGTGTAGCCCAGTGAAAGAAAAACGCAGACCCGCACTCGTAATAGCCCTATGCCCTGCGTATTCCAAAAGAAATTTAGTGGATATGTGGCCATCGCATTCCTGGAGCAGCAGCAGCGCAAGTGATCTTGCGTGGTCCGAGAGTTCCCATTTCGCGTGGGCTCCCCAGTATATTGAGCAATATTCTAAAAAGGGCATGTTACGGAGGTTGTGAAAACGATCCGGGGAAATTGCCCTTGCCTCCTGGGAATTCAGGTAGGTCAAGCAGATCTCGGTCATTTTCGAGTGAGGCCTACTGTAAACATCCGAGGAAGTGGAGAGATACTCTTGCAGAGTAAAGTGGATTAGCCGGACAGTTGATGCCTCCTTATCGACAGTAATCAGCCCCTGGCAGCAGCCCACCAATGTCGACATCGAAGGGGCGTTGTCCCCATTGAAATTTTTGGAACCCAGCTCGACGGCGAGGGCGTGGCAGAGCTCATCCGCCATCAACGGCCGTTCCGCATGGCTAACCCACATCAAAGATTCCATTCCGAGTTTTGATTTATACCCGCCCTGCGCCTTTATCCGTTGAATAGTCGCACTATAGGCATCCCCCAATCCCGAGCCACCCCTTATTTCCCCGAGCCTTTTTCGTCTCCGATAAATTGTTGGTTCTTGCAGGATCGCTTCCGTATTTAGGCGAACAAGCAGAAACCTGAAAATATTTATTAGCGGACAATCCTGGGCGGGATCTGGAGCGTCCTTGGTCCTACTGACATTTCTGACATATTTTCGGGAATCTTCTCCAGAATTTCTGCTTTGAGGCTCTCATCCATGGCATCTGGTGTCTCGTCGTGGCCTAGCCTAGAGTGAAGGTATCTCGTGATATCGCCTCTTGTAGAACTCACAGAGACACTAACCACCTTTCCGGTAAGACGACTTTCGACCTCAGCCCGGATATGTGGCCTTCCAGTTATGTATATCCGGATTCCGGGTGATTGCCCCAGGACTTCTTTCAGCGAATCAAGGAGCCTAAATCGTTCCATCCCGGCACATTCGTCCAGGGCGTCAATACATATAAAAGTTGGTCGTGAGGAGGCGATGGCTAGCAGCATTTTCACAAGATCAACCAGCTGTGGCCTGCACCCACCAATCGTCCTCCTCTGTTCTTGAAAAGTCCGCGATATTTCCTCCGGGATCGTTTCCATTCCGTTGACCATTTGTTTCACTAAAGACCCCAACATACTGGTCGCAGACTGCTCCCTTCGCGCCGCAAAGTCGAAGTAAAAACATGAAACTGCGGTATTTTGTCCTCTAGCGCGATTGCACAACCTGTCCACCACCAACGAACTGCCATCGGGGCTAGTTGGCACGAGCCCGCTTTCTTCGTTCCACGGTGAATAATCCTTATTACCTGATAAATGTTTTGCCGACTCCTGGACCTCCATAACAAAGTAAAACCGCCTTATCACCTTCGCCTTCTTCGCCAAATCCGCACCACCTTTTGAATTCCTCAGTTTGTGTGAGCCGCTCCCCGATATTATTTATACGGCGCTCTCGAATGTCGCAATGTCGTAGGTTGGGCTCCAGTGGCGACAGCCAGGTTAGGAGTTGAGGCCGATCATCGGGGACTGTATAGTAGTTCCACACATTATTAGAGTTCGTGGTATTGAGGCAGTTGGTACTCTCATTAAGGGTATATTGGGACATTTTCGGAGCGTTATTTTTTGCTCTGTTGTAGAAGAGGAGTTTCTGAGCTAGGTTGTTCGATGTTCCTAAGAGGCAGAAGGGATGCGGGGTATAGTTAAGGACCGGAGGTCTTCAGGTGTTGCAGCAGCTCCACACATCCAGCCACTTATATGGCGTGAATAGCCTCCTAACTAAGCCACCCGAAAGCTGTGAAAATATGATAACATCATTCTTGCAGCCAATCGTATCGTACGAGAGCACAACGCACTGGTTGTGTTTTAAACCACGGAGAATCTCTTATTAAATACCTAAGGAGTAAGAAACACCTCCGTTGAAATCCACCAGCAACTCGGGAAGAGACATACTAGGGGTAGGGGTGAAGTATTGGGAGAAGCAGGGGTAGCAGAGGCCTGTGCATATACCTTGGAAGGGGCATCAAAGAACCAAAAAAAAGTAAGATAACTACTAATTAGAGTAATTCTTCAACCCCCTGCTTGTCCCAATATTTCCCCCCTCACCCGAGTACTGCCGACCCATTAAAATCCCAAAATCGGGCTTCCAGTAGGATAAATATTAGTTCCCAAGTTTACCTTTCATGAAATACCTAGCTGGCGCAGTGGTTAACACTCCTGTCGCAATAGCGGGAGCCCAGGAGTTCAATCCATGCTGACAATCAGTTATTATTGAACGATCCGTCATGTAGGGCAGGAGAATTAAAAAATCCTGCCCTATGGGAACTGGGAGATTCAAGAACTTGGCCCTCATCAATAGGGCTGTGGGGTTTAACAATCCTGCTACGAGGAGGTAGAATCCGGCTCTAGACCTTAAAGGTTGGCGATCGGCGGGTAGCAGAAGCGAATGGGAGGGGCGTTAGCAAAGAAAGAAATATAAAAAAAAGTAAAATAAAAACATTTAAAACAAAATAATATTATAAAATAATATTTTTTTTTAAAAAGATAAAAGAATAGAAAATATAAAAATAAAATATATAAAAATATCTGCTTTTTTTACTTTGGGAAGGCAGCTTTGTTGCCCCTCTATTTATTGCCTTCTATACATAGCTTTTTTTCTTAGTAAAGCGAGGCAGTACCGTATACGGTACCTGAGGTAACGTAAATCTGTCAAAACAGACCCTTATCCAAAGCCGTATTTGCTAATGGGCAAGGCTGCTTGGCTCTCTTCTTAGCTGGGGCTCGTTTGTCTTAGCTGTGCTTGGGCATGCGATAGAATCTTCACTGCCGGAAAGATTGGTAACTATTGTTGGAACCGTGGATAGGAACCGTTGATTCATGTTTCGTTTTGTGGTTATCGTGCATTAGTTTGTGTTTCTCCTCGTCTCATCAACAGTATTGGAAACAATCGTGCAGTAGTTACAGTTTCTCCTCGTCTCATCAACAGTATCTGGAACACTCTTGTTACGAACTAGCCCTTACCTGTATCATGTGGAGGAAAAGCCTTTCTAGTTACTTTCTTATTGCGCGTTGTTCACGGGATAAAAGCAGGACTTTTCCCTTATTCTTTTATTTTGATCAGTCTTTTCTCGTTCACGTCCTCACTCTTTTATCTTGTTTCTATAAGTCAATCAAACTACGTTCGCTCCCCCATAACATATTAAGAACTATATCTCAACTTGACGCGCGATCTCGTCGCTGCAGACAGTGTTTGCGGCTTCCACGAAAAATTGCTTTACAGAGCCAGCCACCTTGGGTACCGCATTTTATAGATATAGCGACTGTAGGTGGCAGTCGCGAGGAAAAGTAGAGTTCCCGCCGACCGCTTAGCATCCAACTAGGCAGTAACACCCCCGCTTTCCCAATCCATTGCTCCGCAGCGACAAAAAGCCTTTCCCCGACAACAGCAGAAGACGAGGGTTAACCACTCCGGTGAGTATTTACACATTTATTGTAATAAGTTTCATAGATATAGGTGTAGTAATTTTCTCTTGGAAAGCAGAAGTTGGTTGGTTGCTGTGGTTGCCAAACAGCCGGTGTGAACTCCACGTTTTCCCAAGACGGGCGGCACTTAGGGGTTTTCGCGCGCAGCCTGTAGGATTGCATGGGGGGCTAAAGGTAAATGAGGCGGTACTGTTCTCATTGGCTCTTCGGCCACTTAGCTAATGAAGGAGTAGAACTTCGATGGGCTCCTGGAGCCTGAATTTTTTTGTGTTGGCTGAACCTTTTTCCACCTCCAAAAAAACCGCCAATATTGGCAGTTTGTATAGTTACATTCAGCAAATTCCAGTTAATCAAACCCATTTCGCCTCATGTTTTTTAATTTTTTAATTTTATTACTAGGGTATATTCTCTTGGGTCCTTCTCTGGGACATTGCCTTGTCCGCCCTACCTCACTCTCTTAGAGCCACGAAACCTGGCCTTGATGTAGAAACAACTTTCACCTCACTTACCCTCACCCCCTTGCACTCAGGGTTCCGAATAGTCCGACTGGTCAAGTCTTGGAGGCGGGACCGGGCTGGCCAGTCCTGGTGATGGCGATGACTGGACCCGACTAACTTGGGTGGTCCGGTCCGGTTTGA
>Ga0307513_10005159_pt1 | contig 17295 bp, 8 predicted proteins | sample 15_EM_MG_FD_202174 | JGI IMG/M metagenome (GOLD analysis project Ga0307513, IMG submission 202174) | Populus trichocarpa ectomycorrhiza microbial communities from riparian zone in the Pacific Northwest, United States - 15_EM | ecosystem: Host-associated > Plants > Roots > Unclassified | place... | reverse complement strand
TTTATAATGAATATAATATTAATAAAATACAGACAAATTCAAATATAAAAAATAAGAAAAAAAATATAGCACTAGGTTTAGATTTATGATTTATTTACTTTAAATGCTGAATAACTTTCTCTACTTGTCTCTCTTTTATTCTATACATTAATGACAATTTTACAAACAATTACATGATAAGTTTTTATTCATTTTTTAAGTCTCAAAGTAATTTTATGAAAAATTAATGAGTTGGTAATAGTATTATACTTGTATTTATAATTTATTACGTCTCAATCCAATTTGAATTTTTCCCATTTCAAGCTTGAATTTTGGTTAAACATCAGAGGTTTTTTTTTCTTTTTTCATGCCGATAATTAAGCTATATTTAGAGTAGGTGTTTTTATTAAGTATTTTTAGTCTTGTTGTACTTCCTGCCTAATTGAAATTAATTTTGACCTTTAATGTAAGTTTTTATTAGAATTATTTTATTTAGTTCTTTTAATTAATGGTGTTATATTTTCATTTTTTTAAAATTGACATATGATATATAATTATAACATATTTTTTTATACACGTGGTTGTCAAAAAACCATCTCAACCCAATAATTTAAGGTGTTAGGTGAGATCTCAGGATATGATATATATTATTCTCTAACATATCCGTTTAAGTGAAAGCTTTTTGGGTTTAAAACTTGTACAGATCCACATTACTTTATGTTTATTTTCTATCAAATAAATGAAAATAGTGAGATTTGAATTCGCGACTGTTTGGTTATCAAGGTTTTAATATCATATTAAAAAATCATTTTAATTTAATAAATTAAATTATTAAATAATATTTTAAAATATAAATTATATTATTCTCTATCAAAACTCTCAGTATCAAACCATCATTTCAAACATGAAGGGGTAAGTATACCTGACCTTCTCTTGTTTGTCTGTTGGCGGGGTTTGGTAACCGTCAAGAAGAGTTTGGTGAGATGAGCTCCCTCTGCTGCCTGAAATACGATGGCTCTTGCTTTCTGCGAAAAATAATTTAAATAAAAGGGAAATTGAAGAAATTGCAAGGGACATTTCGACCTTTTGACTTCCTAGATTCCAATTTTTCTTACCTTTACCACTCTTTTCCTAGATAATAAATTGAAGAAATATTATCTTTTAACCAATCCATAACTAACATGCCTGATTATTAACATTTCACTAACTGAGCAATTTGTTTTTAAAAGAAAACATCTTATTTATAAGGTAAAACAGTCATATTTTTATTTTGTTTCGTGGTGGGTAATTAAGGGTTAAAAGATGGTGAGAATTAATTTTGATAATTAATTAATTCGACTTCAATTGTAGTGTCAAAATTCAATATAAATAAGGGTTGAAGGGGTTGTTCTCAACATCATAAATCAGCTCTTTTGCCTTCCTTTTCCTTTGTAGTTTAGAAGTATCCTTGGTGTCTGTATTTTGTCACGTGACTGGGCTATTTCTTTCTAACAAAAAATAATATTTAGTTGTGGTAACATGTTTTATTTTATAAAAGAAAAATATGTAATTTAGATTATAAACTCGATTGAGTCAAACAAGTTGTGTTTATTTCAATCAAATAAAAAAAACGATAACATATAAATTAAATTTTTAAAAAGAAGTGATTAAAATAACCTGAGAAGTTTTTTTTAAAAAAAGGGATAAACGATGTATCTCAATTCACAATCCATTAAATACAGAAAAATAAAATAAGGTAAAAAAAATATATAAAAAAATCAGTCATGGTTAACCCGAGTTAACAAGACAAATATGTAACCCTGATAATTAGACATAAAAGAATAAGGATCAAATTGAAAAATATAATATTTGAAAAATTAAGATTGAAGGATAAAATTGAAAACGAATAAAACTTTTAGAAAATGATCAAGAACAAAAATTAGAAATTAAAAGAATAAAGTCTAAAGTTGAAATACCAACATAAAAAATACAACTTGTAATTTTTTAGAGACGAAAGAGAAAAAATAAAGAAAGGTCAATCGGACCACCAACACTGATATGTGTCGCTTTAAAAGGAAAAGAACACATCAACGCTTCCAATGACACGATAAAAAAACATTTTGAACACTGGGAGGTGTCACCCTCGTCGTCTAAAGTGCATGAGCGTCTTCCATGCACCTGTCCTTTTTATTATTATTATTTAGCAAAATATTAAATTGCCTATGAGTTAACTTGATAATTACAAAAAAAAAATTATTGTGAAAATACCAAAAATCTTCTTGACTCTAGGTTTAAAATCTTTGCTTCTAAGGGTATTTTTATTATTTAACTACGCATTTTAATTATTTATTATTTTTATATGTGGTAAAAAAAATAAAAGAAAAATATTTTACTGAAAATCAAGCCAAAATTATTTTTTATTTAAAAATATTTTTTATTAACTAACTTTTTTAATAATAAACAAACAAATAAAAATTTGAAAAATTAAAATATTTTCCTTTAAACAAACAGACGTACGATCGAAGATTATTATCAATATTAAAACTAGAATATCTTAGAAAAAACAAACTAAGCAATTAATTTCATTTATTTATACATAAGAGTATTTCTATCTCTTTTTTTATATGCCTCAACTAACCTCTCACTCTATATATATATATATATACTTGAAAATAAAAAAAATCATGTTGGGTTACTATTTGAAGCTCATGTAAAATAAAATAGCATGATCATCCTCTCAGCATAACCCATTCACGACATATACAGTCCATGCTATTTTATTAATATTTCAAATGCATAGATGTCATGATCTTCCTCTCGCGTGATGGCTTGCTTAATGGTTGACTCTTGCAAAATTTTAGATTTTTTTTTAATTACTTTACTCCATATTAAATTTCATGATTTAGGGGAGTGCTCCTCCCCCCCCTTTTTAATTTCATGAATATTAAAAAAAGAATTCTCAGTTGTTAATCCATGTCAGATCTGGTGAGTGGTGACTAAGATCGACTACAGGCCATTTATTTAATTTATTTTCCTCTACGCCCTCCCTTCTGATATGGGTTTACTAATAAATTTTATATGGCTGTAAGTAAAGCATGCAAATAATGCAATAAAAAAAAGATTATGAAGAAAAATAAAACATAGAGTTGAAAACTATAAATTCATAGAAGTAAATTTCAAAAGATAAATTACAGTGAAACTCGAAAAAAATCGCATTGAAAATTGTTTGAGGCAACGCAAAGATATTATATTAAGCAAGGCTCCTTCAGATACTACTCTAAGGCCAACCTGGGAGTTAGTTTCTAGCTAGGAAAAATACTATTTACGACAATTATTAATGCCCACATCAGACAAGAAATAAATAAACTTAAAAAGGTAAAACTTTTAATAATTTACAAAGACTAAATTAAAAAAATCTTGAGCTCAACACCATCTGGAATCTTCTACAATAATTGCTATTTGCTATCGTAAAATCTTATTAGTTTAAGGTAATGCTTCAACCGTATGGTAAATATTATTTTTTAAAGTATTTTTTTTATAAATATATTAAAATAATATATTTAAAAAAAAAATATTTTTAATATTAACACATCAAAATAATCAAAAAATATTAAAATAATAATTTTAAATAAAAATAAAATTTTAAATTTTAACAAAAAGTATGTTTAATCTTAATATCAAACAAGTTCTAAGATTTCATTTGTCTAAGTCTTCAAACTGCTTTTGGAACCAAAAAAAAAGATTAGATACATATATTTTAAAGTTAAGTTTGTTTTTGCGATACAAAATTTTTTTAAAAAATTGATTTTTTTACTTTAAATTATTTTTTTATATTTTTAGATTATTTTAAAATGTTGATATCAAAAATAAATTTTAAAAATTAAAAATAATAATATTATTTTGATATATTTCCAAATAAAATATATTTTTAAAAACAACTACAACTATAATGACAAATAAACTATAAAATTAGCTACATCAAAATTATATAGACCACATTAAGTAGTATTCTCCACTCATGACTTCGTTACTATCAATCTTCAACTAAAAAATTTCTTTCACATCTCTGCTGTTTTAAAATATTTATTTCAAATATCAACAACACTCAGATACGCCTAAGTTACATGTCTAATGTTTTTTTTTCTTAAAAAAAAACTAAGCAATTCCTTCGTATTAATTCTAACGAATTCATATTCAATTTAATTATTGTTAAAACACTAGACAATATTTTTAATGTATAGTATAATGTAGTTCTGATTTGGATTCAAAACCCATATCAAACAAATTATTAGAATATTAACTTAATAGATTGTTTTATTTTAAAAAGTCATTAGAGTACTATTTTATATGGATATTCTTTTTTTCAAAAAATAAAACTTTAGTTAACTAATATTGAATTAAGAGCGTCGAAGTAGTTGAAATAGATAAGATGCAAGCAAAACTAAATTCAAACTTAGTATGCGTATTTTTGGTATAAATGGGAAATTCTTCAGCATGAATTTCGAGGTTCTTCTTTGAAGTCGTCTTCTTCTTCTTCTTCTTCTTCTAGGGTCAAATAATTACAATATATACTAAAACATTGAGGTAAATAATTCATTTTATTTTCGTACTCAATTTTTTTAATCACAACCTTTAATGTCTAAATTAATAATCAATTTATTAAAATTTGTTAAAAAAAAAGAAAATTCAACAAAAAAGACCAAAGTGTAATATCAAATTATACTTTTCTTTCCCTTACTTTCCTTAATTCAACAAAAGTTCTATATATTTAGTTTACCTAGCTTTCTCTTACTCCCGGTTTTTATAGTTTTTTCAATTTTAATTTTGATCTAAAACTTTATTTTCTTAATATATAAGTCATCACGTTTGAGAAATGTGAGAGAAAGCCGCTTAAAAACAAAGAGAAGAGAAAAAGTTGATGAATAATCATTTTTTGATGATGAAATCCAATTTTTTTTTGTATCAATGAGTTTTATTTTATGAGAAAAGTTTGATGATAGTAATTTTTTTCTATAAATATATTTGAAAAATACATTGGGTTTAATTTATATGTTAAACCCTTTTAATTTATACTTGAAAAATATATCGGGTTTGATGATAGTAAGTTTCAAGTGAAAACGAGTAGAAAAATAAATTTTTAGACAAGCCCTTTGATTTTCCGGATCGTGGTGAGTAAGTTTTGGGTAGAAGCTAAGCATTGCTTGTTTAATAATAAAAAAAGGACTCTTGAGGAAAAATAAAAAAATAAAAATAGGAGTGAGCTTGGCCCATCAACACCTAATATATATATATATATTTTTTGTAAATTCGCGGCTTGGTTCGTTTACAAGCTCACCTATTAGAAATAACAGAGATAAACGTCATTAGCAACGTTGGCTATTTTTCCTTTACTTTTTATTAGGGCAAATCTTCACTACCCTACGTAATTAGTTGTTTCCAACAGTTTGTATGACCAGACGGCAGGAAAAAGAAAATATATGAACAGAAGAACAACTAATCTATGCAAGCAAGTATTGATATCGAGAGTGAGAAGCATATTCGAAGAATTCAACTGTGAAACACCATTTCTATCAGCTTATTCCCTCTCGAAGCCAACGACGACTTACACAAGAAAAAAAAAAAGGAGGACGAAAGAGCTACAAAATCTCACAATTACAACCCGTTAAAAAATGAACAGAAACTTGTATCTACTTTCCAGAAGCCGACTTTCGGTTGCTCCTTATGCCAACGTACGTAAAACAACATTTATGTGTTTTAATTTCCGTAATTGATCATTTCTGGATATTCACAGGAAAAGGAAACTAAATCTTTGGATGGAATCATATCCACTCGACTGATTAATTTTTATGCTTGAAACCTAAAAGAATGACCTTCTTCCGTCTTTTTATACAAAGCTAAATAGCAGGAAAATTCACTTTGAACAAGTAGCCCAGGCAGATGGCCAAGAATATTAGCCCAGCCTCACGAACACACTAAGAGCGGGGAACAATGGTGCCGACACAGCCGAGCCCCACGATAAAGAAGGCGATTGCTTGCGCATAAAGGTATATGAAGTAGTGGTTTTTCCCAAAGACAACATCATAGCAACCGCAGAAGAAGAGGTAAGCTCCAGTCCCGAGCTCTAATAAATGGAGCCTGTCAACGTTCAGTGTAATTATGTATGAGTGCATAAATAGTTCTAACTTCGCTAGCTACATATTCACAGAAGAAAATTTAACACACATGCATACCTTTCTCCAAATCTAAATCGGGGTTTCTTGGCGGCTTTGTTAGCTTTACTCTTGAGAGCATCCCCTAGTTTCTCAGTGACAATCCACTCATTCACTCTACCAGCCTCTAGCAGGCCAATGAAGGTAGCCTTAGTGCGATGCAGTGACATGACATTCTCAAAGAGGATCCAGAAAACCAGTAAGTGGAGGGATCTGCAAGAAAAACAACAATAACATGGTGTATTAAACATCATAGAGAAGTTTTTAGCGATACATCTGCAGTTTGAGAAATTTTATGCTCCTTGAAAAGCCGATAGACAAAAGCAATACATAACCTACCTTGGGGTTCCAACTGCATTTAGAATGGTAATGATGGAAGGGATATAAACAGCTCCCCACTTAGGGACCTCGACTTCAGGCACCAAAACAGTTGCCGGCAACACAACACAGTAAAAGATAAATGTAACAAGGTGAGCTACGATCTTCCTAACCAAGAAGAAGCTGTAGATTACGTGCACTTTCTTCCACGATGTCACTTTCTGCATTATTCAGTACGTAGACGAAAAATGAATTATTAGCAAATCACTTCTCTTAATTAGTTATTTCCTCCACAATCTCTTACTTACAAAAGAATATCGAAGCCAAAAAAAAAAAAATCTAACTTGCCTTGTTTGTTATAATTTCCATAAACATTTTTCTGAAAAGGTTAGCAGGACCACAAGACCACCGGTGCTGTTGATAGCGATATGCTTTCAATGTACTGGGCAATTCATTTTTCACCTGTAGTCAATATTGCATTAATTATGAACACTAAATTTACTTACTATTATACTTGAAAATTAATGATATTTTAAGATGAAACAATCATTTAAGCATCTTTCAAATTTTATAATAAGACATGCATACAAGTGCCTCGAAAATGAAACTTTTGTAAGATTTTTCAGCACATGAGTGTGTCAGAACTCAGAAGTTAATCTATTCATGTAACTTGCACCACTATTGTTTAAGACAAACAAGACACAACTAGCATTGGTCATTTTAATAAGTTAATTAGATGTAAACTTCTATAATTTGCACCACTTTGCATATATAGGTAGCTAGGGGTTAATCTTCATGCATGTAAACAACTTTTTATATATATATATATATAATTTACAAATTACCTTTACACCGCTAAGGTACAGGAATTCCCAGCCTTTGAGACTAGCTCGGACTGCTAGGTCCATGTCCTCCACCGTGGTCCTGTCCTTCCACCCCCCAGCTTCATTAAGCGCAGCAATTCTCCATACACCTGCCGTTCCTGCAGCATAATGCAGGATATATTTCATATTAGAACAAACTAATTAATTATGCTAAATGCAGCTTAACTTCAATTCAATGAAGCCTTTTGTTACATTGATCTGCAGTGCTACTGCAGTAACGTATGATTTACCATTGAAGCCGAAGAAGGCATACGTGGAGGAGCCCACTTCCTGTTCAACTGTAAAATGGTAATCCAGTGACATTTCTTGCATTCTTGTCATCAAGCACTCATCAGCATTCACTGCAAACAGCACAGAAAACCATTTCCATGTCACCAACATAGCTGTCATAGATTTTGCAAATAATTACAACTCATTCTGTTTACTGCTCAAGAAAACATCAAAATCAAGTGGAGTGTCGGTCAGTAGAGACAGATTGTGACGGGCATGAGGTCCACCATTAAGTTTGCACATGTAGCTGTTAGGAATATTAAGAAGAGGGTTTTGGTTTTGCATGTTAGACAGACAGATATACCCCTTGGGATATTCAGGAACGGCCAAACATGCCCATGCTCTCGCTTCCTCTTTTAGATTTATCAATGGTCCATATATTACAAGGACCAAGAACCATATCCATGGTTCGAGACACATTGGCAGCTTTTGCAGCAAAAAGCTGAAAGGCAGCATCTGCTGCTGAAAATCCTTTCAGATTGCCGTATATTATGTGGACCGACAGCCATCCTTGGCGGTCCATTTACAACATGCATGTGTTTTAAGAGTGTTGATGGATATAGTAATAATTATTTTTTTAAAATATGTTTTCTTAAAAAACATTAAAATTATTTGAAAATATAATTTTTTTTATTTTAAATAAAAAAATTAGGAAAGCTTAGAAAACCAATTAATAGCCTCTCTTTTCATGTTGAATCAAGAACACAAATTTAATCTTTTTTGGATGCTTTCAATTTATGATATGACGTGTTTTAAAGGGCATCACTACCTAGCAAAATTTGAAGATAGAGGAAAATATAATACAGAAAATGTGTTTCACTGAACGTCATAAATTCCAACCTAAATTTTGTCGCAACTTCCCAGTTAAATTTGATTTAGAAATATTAAATGTAACTCCCGGGTGTATCACCTTACATTAACTATCTAGATGGTGGTCCAGTGATAAAAGTTTGGGACCAAGAGGTTTGCTTTCTCTGTGGTCTCAGGTTCGAGCCCTGTGGTTGCTCATATGATGGCCAATGGAGGCTGGCCCGGACACCCACGTTAAACTAAAAAAAAAATTAATTAAATAAAGTTTATTTATTTTTTTATTTTAAAAAAACACAGAAATGCAATGAGTTTCTTCTAAAAAAACATATTAAAATATTTTATTAATTTTAATACTAATATATTAAAATCATAAAAAATACTAATAAAATATCAATTTAATATTTTTTAAAATAAAAATAATTTTAAAACACATTTAAAAACTGAAAAAAACACATCCTACGTCAATTTTCATCTTTTTTTTTTATACTGGTAGTATATAATAAAGATTTGAGATGTTTTTAAAGCGCAGTTGGAGCAGTTTGGCAAGTGGGTCCAACTAAATACACACAGCCACACATAACACGTGTCGGATCCAGATGGCAATCAAGGATTAGATGGTGTTAGATCTACGAGGTAGGACCCAGCAGTGCAGCACAGCACCCAAACAAAAGACCCACCGACAATTTCTAGAGAAGAGTGAAACCATAATTAAGCACCTAAATTAACAGTAATGACAGCCAAATTAAGGTCGGAGAAAATAGTGATTAAAGCGAGGTTACCGAATTTCCAACGAGTCTGGACCAAACCCAATTCTGGATTGTGGACTAGAAAGGGAATGGTGCGCCGTAAAAAATCAGGCTCAGGCTGGAAATCTGCGTCAAAAATGGCAACGTAATCGCAACTCTTCACGTAGCTTCGTTTCATGCCTTCTTTCAATGCCCCTGATTTATAACCATTTCTGCTATCTCTAATCTCATACTTTATGTTTATCCCTTTGCTCGCCCATCTCTGACACTCCAGCTCCACCATGTCCTGCATTTTGACATAATTTATTTCTTACTCTCCACCTTTCTAATTCCAAGTGCACAAATACGCTGGGAAACGGGATTAAAAAAGAATAATCCTCTTAAGATCACTAGATGAATGTCACATAAGTATATTACATGTTTGTTACCTTGATTGTTGGGTCTGTTGAATCATCGAGGACTTGAATTATGATTCGGTCTGAGGGCCAAGAGAGACCACATGCAGCTCCAATTGAAAGCTGATAAACCTGCAAGACGGATTAAAAAATATGAAAACACAAGTTTAATAATGCAAATCTAGTGGTTGTAGTCTTAATAAAGAAAGAGGAAAAAGAAAGGGACCTCTCGTTCGTTGTACATTGGGATTTGAACCAGAACCATGGGATAAGTTGAGTTCCCCGCCTCAACATCATCTTTCATGGGCTCCCATTTGTATCGCCTATCTGGTTTCCGACCAAAAAGCTTAACTAACACGATAACGATGCCCATGTAAACCCTTTCAATGAACAACATCAAAGACATGATCAAACAAATGGCAACCGCGAGCCTTAGTAGAGGAACTATCAATGGTGCTTTGATCTGGCCCCAAATCATAGCAAATTGCATTGTTACGTCATCTCTAGCACCTTGAAATGCATCAGGAATCATTTGTGTTGAGGTTAGCCTCTCCATTTGTTGCCTACTCTTGATCTATATATGATTATGTATTTAACAAGGGGACAAAAACAGAGCAAAAACAGAGGATGATTAACAAATGCGAAGCTATTATTGAGGAAACCCACTAGCTAGCTAGATCTGAATGTGTCTCGAAGGACCTCCTTTGACAAAAGCGAGAGAATATTTCTTTTTTTGGCTTTGTGATTTTGCTTCTGGTATACGCAACAATTAAACAACGGACACACAGAGCTGGGATGTCAGTCACTGCTTGAAAAAACCCTATTATACAGACACCCACAAAAGATAACCAGAAGAAGAAACCCTCTTGAGCTGTCAATCCATCAAAAAAAAGAAAGAAGAAGCTGGAAGAAGCAGAGAACAAAGAAAAGACAAATTTGTAGTGTGTGTGGTTTATGCTCTGAAGAGAGAAAAAGAAAAATAATAATTTGCAAAATGGAAAGGTATTTCTGCTTCAAGAAACAGAAGCAGAAACAACCCGAATAGAAATCTAGAAACAGAGAGAAGAAATAAATGAAGAGAGCATGAAAAAACGGAACAGAATAATGCCGTTTATATAAGAGGGTCTCCCTGAATTTCTCTCTCTTCCCAGTTTTTGTTTTTTATTTTTAAATCACTTCCCTCCTCTGTATTCTTTTCATCACTTCTCATTGTAAAGGGTATAGTCCTCCTCCCCCCTCAACCACAATTACACCGCTTATTTAAAGCAAGCACAAAACAGGGTGAAAATGAAGTAACCAACGGCTAGCAGCCTCCAGCATACTTATAAGACCTGGCCGGGTTCACCGCGCTATGAAGTCAAGTTTCAGGTTATATAGGTTGACTTCAGTTAATTATTGAAAAAATTTAAAAAAGTATTTAAATATTTTATATTTTATATAAAAAAATTAAAAACAATTTATGTGAACATAAGTTAGACATGTTATAAATAATAAAATTTAAAAGATTTTTTATTTTATATTGAAAAAATACTATGTTAATATGTTACTTTTTAAGTTGAAGTACTTAAACCAAAAAGATTTTTTATTCTATATTGAAAAAACATAACCTTTTTATATAATTAAATAAAACATTCTTGTAATATTTATATAGTGAACTTTGAAAAGAGTTAATAACCAACTAAAAATTATATATAAAAAAGATGGATCTGTTGCTAGGAAAAAAACACGTTTGAAAAAAAAATCGGCTCTCAGCCAAGTTTTGTCGGGTCAACCAAAATTTTACTCATTCTAGTTTTTTATCTTACCCGGACCGGTCCAATATCAGGTCAACCTGATCTCAGGTTGTTCATGATTTATTTTTAATAAATAGATTCGAATGTAATTGTAAGTCTTATGGGTTAAAATATCTAATCATTTAGGAGGTGGATGAGTCCCTCATTCTTTTAGTCACCCGATTTTTTCTCACATGGAAAAATATAGCATTGAAATGGACGGAGCATCTAGATCGCGAGGCTCATCGATGCATTACGGTTGTCGATTTTCTATGCGCTGGAAACCTGCCCTCTCTGATTTCATGTTCTTAATTCAAAATATAAACATTATAGTTTTTTTTTTTTTTTGGAAATCATCACAACAACAAGGAACATGATATTATAGTTTCTAGATTAAGAAATCATCTATTTTTATCATAAAATACCAAATTAAAAGAGAGAAAAAGGGAATAATTAAGTCTGAAAGAGAGAAAAAGGAGACTACCATTATTCCTTTCATAATTATTATCAAGATAATTTAATTTTTAAATCTCCAAATTAATCTATATTGACATGATTGGTTTCTTTACAGATTCAAATAATACCACGTAGGACGAGCACCAATAACTTTTATTAAAAAAAAAAAAAACATATAGTGACTTGTCATATTCTATTTTTTAAAGCAGAGCAAAACACGCATAATCTTTCCATGTGCCTGCTTCATAGTCAATGTACTATCTAAAGTCATGTTTGTGTGCATGTTTGGTTGCCGGTTGTGTCGATGTATTGGCTGTAATCTTCTATTTGCACGTTACGCGAGTGTTTCTATTTTATTTTATTTATTTACGAGATCGAGTGGATTAATTAAGATTAAAATGACCGGCAAGTTACTGAAAATACAGTCTGAAAACAGAATCCATTCTATTCTACCTTCAGAGCATATAGAACAGCTTTCCTCTGTTTCATTAGACTCCACAATTTCAGTCGGAAATGAGAAGATACATAGAAATCGCCCTCAGCAAATGGTTTATACGCCCCCAATTACTAACCGACATTTAATTGTGGGTCTTTTTCATTAAATAAATAAATAAATAAAAGGCCATGTCTTTAAACTATATATATATATATATATATATATAAAGGCCACGTTTTTGCTGAACCCAAATGTTTATTTATTTATCCAACTTATACCTCTTTTTTAACCAGCATACGCAACCTTTAAAAGTTTCTCTACCAACATATTAAATATTATTTGTTTTTGGAAATGTCACGTTTTTCTATACTTAATATATATTTTTATTATTATTTTAAAGGTCATCCCTTAAAATTAAATTGAAACCTAAATCTCCTCTTGAAGTTAACGTACCCCAAGAGAGAGATTACTTTTATTACAGCAGTAATTATTTATTTATTATTTATTATTTAATATTTTATGTTTTGATACATCATTTTTTTTTAATTTAGTCTTTTTACATTGCAATAATATGGGTTTAAGCTTGGTTAGTTGTTTTGTCTATCCACAAATAAAGACCTTGAGATATTAAGGAAATATTTCGTTGTTTGATTTTATAAAATAAAATAAAATTTTATTAATTTATAACAATTAAAACTTTAAAAATTAAATTTAAGATTTTGACAAATATTTAGCACTTTAATTTTGTCCCGTTAGAGATTAGATTAGAGATTAGGTTGCATGGTCGGTGCAAAAATCTTACCAGGATTCTTCCCAAGCTCTCAGTGTGGAGAAAAAATCTTACCAATATTTGATGTCATGGATGAAGATGATGACAAAGAGGAAAAAACCAACCATCCCAAAGTAAATTTCTTCTCCCTCAATCCAAACAACACCCTTTTTATCATGAATTTTCTCACCCAGATATTATAACTGGAAGTTGTGGGTCCTATTCTCTCACTTTAAAAAAGAAACTAAGTTATTATTTGTTTTCTTTTAAGTGGTTTTATGAAAATTACTTTTTAAATTTTTATTTGTTTATTATTTAAAAAAGTTAGTCAACAGAAAATAATTTCTAGTTAAAAGAAAATTTGGCTTGGTTTTCGAAAAGTGTTTTCCTTTTATTTTGGACAAAAAACACTTTTCAGAAATTATGAAAAATTTAAAAATATCATGTTATTTGTTGATTATATCAGATTTGACCCTCAAACTTTTGATTGCTATATATTTTGTTTTGAATCTTTTTTTTTTAATTTCATCCCTTAAAATTTGATTTAATTTGATTTTTATACCAACTTTGATCCTTATTTTCTTTTCTCTTAATATTTTCTTAATTGAAATTTTTTATCTATAAGATTTGGTCCTTATTTTTTTATTGTTATTTATTTATTTGAAATAATTTATGAAATTATATTTTTTTTTAATTTCATCATCTTTCAACTTTTTTATCCGATAGATTTGATTTTCATTATTTTAATTGTTATTTATTTTATTCGAGATAATTTATGAAATTAGATTATTTTTTTCTAATTTTATTCTCATTCAACTTTTTAATTTGTAAAATTTATTCCTTATTATTTTAATAAACTTGAAAAAAATATTAATAATTTATTTTTCAGCTTATTTTTCATGATATAACCAAACACTAAAAAATATTTTTCATATTATTTTTTATAATACTATCACACATTAAAAAATAAACCACTCTTTAAAAATCTATTTTTCAAGAAAATCACTTTTCCGAAAATAAACTACTTTCAAACCGGTGAAATAAAAATATCAATACTTCCAGCTCCAGGCACAATGACTGGAACCAGGTCGTCACAAATGTTTTCTGACCACTTCTCTTGCCCTGATCAAATTTGTATCTTTTATAGATCAAGAATATCGATGCTGCAATTAACGATGGCTGCTCATTCTCATACTAGTCGCCCATCAACAGTGAGCTCCTCCGCATCTGTCCAGAGTAGCAAGATTTCTCACAGTGAGCTCCTCCGCATCTGTCCTAGGTGCCAACATTCCTTGAACCAGACACTTTAGGCCATATCCACGCAATCTTTCCTTGTTTTGGTCCAAAACAAGATCAAATCACTCGTCAATATCCTGATTGATGTACTTCTGCCATCGCTTTTAACACCTCATGGGGGCTAAATATTTCAACAAACGACCATCTTTATCTCCATTAAAGAGGTCATTATTTGTCTAAACGAGCTTTCAAGCCCTTAACTTTTTCCTAGCAACTTTCATGGTAGAATTACTCCGGTAAGATTTAACTCTTCACGCCAAATAGTGGGCTAGTTTAGTGTCGGCTTAAGAGCATTGACCTTATTTATGGTAGTATATATGTCATGGAGATGATTAGATGGCTGTATGTTGTATTTTCCTTGTTTAATTTATTAATAAAATTTTATTTATTTTTAATATTTATTAAATATTTAATTAATGAATCTAGAATAAAAATAAAATCACAGCAATAATTTGTAAAAAAAATTATAAAGTTATTGTAATTATAAAATTTCTACTGCATCAAAACATTACTCATAAAATGTTATATTTTCACCAAACCTAATTTTTCTTAAAAAAATCAATTTCAAAAAAGAAAATAAGTGAAAAAACAACGATGTCAATCCATGTTAACTTTTCAAACATAAATTAAAAAAATCAATTATATAAAAAGATCCCCAAAAAATATCAATTAAAAGATTAAAAATTAAAATTGAAATTGAAATAAAAAATAAATTAGAGGACACTAATTTTTTTTTATTGAAGGTGAAATTGAAAAGAAAAATTAGTTTAACTTAAGGACAAAAAAAAATTAAAAGAATGAGGGTCAGATTAAAAAAAATAGCATATCTTCAAGGATAAAATTAAAAATAAATAAAAATTTTATAAAAAGATCAAAAACAAAAATTAGAAATAAAAAGAATAAGGATCGAGTTTGAAATGTCAATAAATAAAAGTGCAACTTTGAGATTTGGATGGCTAGCACGAGTTTTCAGTGGAGGATAGATAAAATAGGGGAAAAAAATAAATCACCGTTGGTGACAAATCGTCCCACACTCGCTCCCATGTGCCACATTAATAAGAAGAAGATGTCGTGACTATTCTAATGATACGATTGAAGGAATTTTTTGGTTGTCGTATGACGTCTTAAGCATCATCTTAAAGATATTGGAAGCTTTTTACAAGCTAGCCCGCACCAACCTAATTTTCTTACCCGTTTATCCTAGTACTTATATTTGTTTTATTTTTAATTTTGATCCTTTAAAACTTAATTGTTTTGAGCTGGTCAATTTTTATTCTATTTTTTGCAAAACCGATTATTATTCAAGCATCAAAAACTTCCCTCGACATTGCAAGATCTTAGTATCAAGGTGACCAAAAAAACTACCAAGACAAATCCTACATTAAGCAAAATTAAATGGATCATATTGAAAAAAAATCAAATTAAGGGATAAAAATAAAGGGGATGAACCTTTCCTACCCATGCATTTTAGTCTTTGATTTTGGAAATATAAATGTGCTGAATATTTATATTTTTTAAATTTAATTTTTATAATTTTAATTATTTTAAATCAATAAAATTTAATTTAATTTCAAAAAACCAAACATTAATTGAACAACATTTTTTTTTTTTCTGACACGGCATGATCCCCTGGCCAAGGCAGACAAAGTAAACCACAAAGTTTAATCCCAAAAAAACTGCAACACCAAAGAATAATAAAAAAAAAAAAATTGAGTTCCAAATATGGAAAGATATCTCAAGTACTGAGAAAAAAAAAAAGAGGAAAGATTATGTGAGGACTTTTGTCACGGGCCTTAGTTTTAATACTTAAATAATATGAAAATGATACGACTCATGAAAGAGGAAATGCATTAAATTGGTGGTGAATGGTGATTCTTTCTATCCCTGTTGTATTCACTTGTTATCATAATTTTAAAATGTTTAATTGAATTTTTTTTATTCCTGAATTATTGAAGTTGTGTTAGATCTTTTAACAATATTAAAACTAAATTGTCATAAGAAATCATATAGCTTGTTAAGATGATTTTGCCCTTCTTTTAACAAATCATATAGCTAGTTAGTGGGGTAATATTGTTTTTCTCACTAGGGTTGAATGGTCATTTTCATATTGATTGAAGATAGATTAGTGTTTTTGCATTTACAATGTAAATAAAATGACTAAAATACTTTTAAAATCAAAGATTTTAAAGATAATGCTTAGGGACGTATTTGTATTTTCAATTTTATGAAAAGTAAAATAACTTAAATGCATTTAAAAGTTGATTTTTCTTAAGCTTGGGTTTTATCTTGGGTTTTTTTTATTTATTATTCATCGTTAAATTTAAATTTTTTTTAAGGATATATAATTTAATTTAATTGATTACAAATAAGCATGAAATGTTCACTTCATGATATTTTGTTATCTCATATTTTTTAATTTTATCATTTAGCATTTATTTAATTGAAGATCATATTTCATTATTGTTTTTATTTGCTTCATGTAAGATTTTTCACTGATTTTGAAAATGACCCGTGTTATTTCAGATTTTTTTATTTGTTGTTTTTTATTAGATTTTTTTTATAGATATTTTTTAAATTAAATTAATTAATTAAATATAAATATAAAATGTTTATTTTATGATATTTTATTTAATTTGATTAAATATAACAAGAAGAACGATCTATTAACCACTAAAAAGATTTCCCAATTTTTTTTTTCAGTGTAAAAAACAATAATTCTGGATGCAGCTGCTGACGTACCGCGTGCGTTAAAGTCTACATACAGGATTAGAAATAAAAAAATCATTTAAATTAAAACATAAACAATATATACCACGCGGAGAAACTCGCAGCAGGACATATAATTTGCATGTTTGGCAGTGTGGTTGCGGGTGCTTTTCAAATAACTTTTCGTGCCAAAATGCATGCCAATGATGTTTTTTCATTTTTTAAAAATCATTTTTGACATCAGCACATCAAAACGATCCAAAACATACA
>Ga0307513_10005158_pt1 | contig 17296 bp, 13 predicted proteins | sample 15_EM_MG_FD_202174 | JGI IMG/M metagenome (GOLD analysis project Ga0307513, IMG submission 202174) | Populus trichocarpa ectomycorrhiza microbial communities from riparian zone in the Pacific Northwest, United States - 15_EM | ecosystem: Host-associated > Plants > Roots > Unclassified | place... | reverse complement strand
GGCTTACAATGGCAATTTGATTGCACACCTTCGATCGATGGTGGGCACTCCACTCATGCCAGGAAAATCAGTGGATACATACCTCTTTGCTCTTTATGACGAAGACTTGAAACCTGGACCTGGTTCTAAGCGATCATTTGGACTTTTCAAGACTGATCTCACCATGGTAAGAACAAAATTTACGTGCATTTCATTGGTATTTGGAGTTTTCAACAGCCAAGTGTTCTATTCCTGAGCTTTCCTTTGATTTGGCATTTAAATTTCTCTGTGTTTGGTTGGGAAGATGGGTTTTAAAACATCACTACGCATTTTGTTTGTTAACAGAACGGACAGTTCCTTTTCAGGAAAGAAAAAGGCCAAATTGTACTAAAAAAAAAGGCCCCTTGAACTTAACTTCTGAACCAAAAAAATCCTGATTTTCTATCCTAGACACTATATAGGTTCTGTTAGGAAATTAACAAAAAATAAAAACCCAGCCCATAGCATCTTTTTAATCGCTCTCTATGTCTCTATTAATAATGATAAAAAAAAGGTTGAAAGAAATATTCAATTTTTCAATCTAACATCTTTATCAACAATATTTGAAATACATGAAATCATTATTTTTAGACAAATAAATTCCAAATATTCTTGCATATTTCACCTGCAAAAACCCATTTAATTTATTGAAACATACCCAGTCCCTGCTGGTAGTGACACCACAACCGCTACAAGCAGCAGCCACCAACACCAGTACCAGCAACAATAACAGCAGCACGAGCACGAGCACGAGCACGAGCACGGGTACGAGCACAAGCACAAGCTCGAGCACGAACAACATCAGCATCAGTAGCGGCGGCGGCAACAACAGCAACAAAGTATATTTAAATAGGATTTTCAATTTAGGTTTGTTGTATGGGTTTATGGGACTTTTTTTTATTTGCCTTTTTTTTTGTGCTTCTCGGGTATCTTCATATCCTTTTTAAAGGGTGAGACTAGTTTCGTTCGGGGTTCGTGGCTGCCCCTCCCAACAAGTATGTTTTTCAGGGATTAAACTTGTGTTCTCATCCTTGTGGAGATATAGGCACCCGAGATGATGAAGATGGGTTAAGGTTTCTCTCTATTTTATAAGTTTCTCACTTAAAATGGTGAAGCCATCATCTTTTTACTAGTAAATTAGGGAGATTCAATGTGTGTGTAAGCTTGCAAAGAAATGCTCATACAGTATTTTTTGCTAGAACGACCTAATCCTCCATGTATTTGTGAAATTAGTCGGCCAAGTTTCTTACAACTGAGTAATGCTTGAGGTTAAGCAGCAAGATAGTGTGATTTGATGAATGCAAACAACAATAAAATATACATAGCCTTGTTGCAGGTGGTTAATAAAAAGATATAAAAGGAAATGAAACCATAAAACACATGAAAAACAAACCATTTTATAAAATATATATAGCCTTGTTGCAGGTGTTTTCATTAATAAAAGGAACTCCTTCAGCAAACCCAAAACTTTTACTGCTTAGTCCACCATCTGTTCGCTAATTTAAACACCAGTAGATCCAAACCCTCCAACACCTCTCACAATTGCATCCAAATCCTCGATTTCTATGATATCAGAAGTTACAATTTTCTCAAGACTCAACTGTGCAATTCTATCAATTATGACAGGGCACCTCTGTATCAACAAAACTCAATTTTAAAAACAAAATTAAACCATATGTGAACATAAATTAAAAGGTACGAAGTGAGATTTACCAATACGAGCATAAGTTCCTTTAGGTATAGCAATGCTCAAATCTGTAGAGATAAGAGTTTTAATATTAAAAATATTATTATTTGTATTATAAGTATTTTTAATATTAATATTATTAATATTAAAAATATTTTTATTTTGGTTTATAAATATTTTTATTTTTATGATGATTAATATTACAAATATTATTATTTGTATTATAAATATTATTATTTTTATTATAAATTTTATTGTTTTTATTAAAATTAATATTATTATTATTATCAATTTTATTTTTTTTATTATAATTAATATTATTAATATCATAATTAAGAAATTTTGAAAATATATAATTTATTTTGAAAAATAACCATAAATTTGATTTGAAGGGTAACATTATTATTATTATTATTATTATTAAAATTAAATTTGAAGAAAAATATTATTATTATTATTATCGAATAAAAACAACAAGTTTTATTTGAGGGGATTAAACTATAAAAACTTAGGTCAGATAAGTTTAATATTATTATTAATATCATAAATATTATTAAATTTGCAATAAATTTTATTACTATCGAAAAAATATAGATGTTATTTCAAGGGTAAAATCAATTATTATTATTATTATTATTATTATTATTATTATTATTATTATTATTAACTTGGATCTGGAAGGGTATGCCAGACCCAAGTTGATTGGGAGTGACATGGGGTAGACCGAAGTCCCGTAGGTCTTGTAGCCCTCCCTGACCCAAAACAATTGGGTCAAGAGTCAGATCCTAGGTTATTGGGTCCACTTCAGGACCCAATGCTCTTGGGTCTTGCATTTTCACCCAACTCTAATGGGTTCAGAATGCAGCAAGACCCAAGGCTTTTAGATACGTCATTTACGAGGGGTCCAAAGCTCTCGAGCCTAGAGTTACAGTTGGACCCACTTAAACTTGAGTAAGTTTATTGTTATTATTAATATTAAAAATATTATTATTTGTATTATAATTAATATTGCTAATATTAAAAATATTATTTTTTTTATTATAATTAATATTATTAATATCATAATTATGAAATTTTAAAAATATATCATTAATTTTGAAAAACAACCATAGATTTGATTTGAAGGGAAAAATTATTATTATTACTATTATTATTATTATTAAATTAATAAATTTGAAGAAAAATATTATTATTATCGAACAAAAAAACAAGTTTTATTTAAAGGGATTAAAAACTATAAGAACTTAGGTCAGATAAGTTTAATATTATTATAAATATTATTAAATTTGAACTAAATTTTATTACTATGGAAAAAAACATATATGTGATTTGAAGGGTAAAATAAATTATTTTTATTACTTTTAACTTGGTTGTGGAAGGACTTGCCAGACCTAAGTTACTTGTGAGTGGCAAGGGGCAGACCCAAGTCCCTTAGGTCTTGCAGCCTTCCCCGGCCAAAGACAATTGGGTAAAGCGTCAGACCTTAGGCTAATGATTCCACGTCATGACCCAATGCTCTTCGATCTTGCATCCTCACCCAACTCTAATGGGTTCGGATTGTGGTTATACCCAAGGCTTTTGAGTCCCTCATTTTAGAGGGGCTCAAAGCTCTTGAGTCTGGTGTTACAGTCAAACCTACTTAAACATGGATAAGTTTATTGTTCTTATTAATATTAAAAATATTATTATTTGTATTAAAAATATTATTATTTTTATGATGATTAATATTATTAATATTAAAAATGTTATTATTTGTATTATAAGTTTTATTGTTTTTATTATAATTAATATTATTAATATCATAATTAAGAAATTTTAAAAATACATCATTAATTTTAAAAAACAACCATAAATTTTATTTGAAGGGTAAAATTATTATCATTATTAAATTAATAAATTTGAAGAAAAATATTATTATTATCGATGAAAAACAATAAGTTTTACTTGAGGGGATTAAAAACTATAAAAATTTAGGTAAGATAAATTTAATATTATTAAATTTGAAATAAATTTTATTACTATTGAAAAAAAACATATATGTGATTTGAAGGGTAAATTCAATTATTTTTATTATTATTAATTTAGGTCTGGAAGGACATGTCACACCCAAGTTGCTTGGGAGTGATAGGGGGAAGACCTAAGTCCCTTAAATTTTGCAACCCTACCTGCAAGACAATTGGGTCAAGAGTCAGACCCTAGGCTAATCGGTCCACCTCAACATCCAATGCTCTTAGGTTTTACGCCCTTACCAAAATATAATGGGTTCGGATTGCAGCCAAACTCAAGGCTTTTGGGTCCCTCATTTTAGAGAGCCCAAAGCTCTTGAGCCTAGTCTTGCAGTCAGACCCACTTAAACTTGGGTAAGTTTATTGTTATTATTAATGTTAAAAATATTATTATTTGTATTATAATTAATATTGTTAATATTAAAAATATTATTATTTGTGCTATAAATTTTCTTGTTTTTATAATTAATATTATTAATATCATAATTAAGAAATTTTGAAAATATATCATTAATTTTGAAAAACAAACATAGATTTGATTTGAAGGGTAAAATTATTATTATTATTATTATTATTATTATTATTATTATTAATAAAATAATAAATTTGAAGAAAAATATTATTATTATCAAAGAAAAACAATGAGTTTTATTTGAGGGGATTAAAAACTATAAAAACTTAAGTCAGATATGTTTAATATTATTTTTAATATCATAAATATTTTTAAATTCATTCATGTTAATAAATTTGAAATAAATTTTATTACTATAAAAAAAAAACATATATGTGATTTGAAGGGTAAAATCAACTCTAATGGATTAAGGCTTTTGAGTCCCTCATTTTAGAGGGCCCAAAGCTCTTGGGTCTGGTCTTGCAGCCAGACCCATTTAAACTTGGATAAGTTTATTGTTATTATTAATATTAAAAATATTATTATTTATATTATAATCAATATTGTTAATATTAAAAATATTATTATGTGTTATAAATTTTATTGTTTTTATTATAATTAATATTATTATTATCAGAATTAAGAAATTTTAAAAATATATCAATAATTTTGAAAAACAAACATAGATTTGATTTCAAAGGTAAAATTATTATTGTTGTTTTTGTTCTTCTTATTATTATTAAATTAATAAATTTGAAGAAAAACATTATAATTATCGAAGAAAAACAATAAGTTTTATTTGAGGGGATTAAAAACTATAAAAACTTAGGTCAATAAGTTTAATATTATTATTAATATCATAAATATTATTAAATTCATTCATATTATTAAATTTGAAATTAATTTTATTATTATAAAAAAAATATATGTAATTTGAAGAATAAAATCAATTATTTTTATTATTATTAACTTAGATTTGGAAGGGCATGCCAAACCCAAGTTGCTTGGGAGTGACGGGGGGTAGACCCAAGTCTACTAGGTCTTGCAACAGTACCTGACCCACGACAATTGGGTCAAGAGTCAGACTCTAGGCTAATAGGTTCGGAATGCAGCCAGACCCAAGGCTTTTAGGTCCGCCATTTAAGAGGGGCCCAAAGCTCTTGAGCTTAGTGTTCAGCCAGACACACTTAAACTTGGGTAAGTTTATTGTTATTGTCATAATTCATTTTTGGATTATTCTTAAATTCATTTCCTTTTTTAAAAAAAAAATAAAACAGTGTCGTTTTAAACCACATTGTTTTCCTTCTTCCCCTGCATGCCAAAGGTAGGGAAGAAGGAGATTTTTAAAATCTTCTTTCCCCGCTCACTCTCTCCCCAGACTTGACACCACCTATACCCACCATTCCCTGCCAACATGATAAAGAAAAGAGAGGGAACCATGCCCTAGGGCGGCTATGTAGAAGCCGCCCCACGCCACTTGTGAAAACTGAGAACAAATTATACAAAAAAGAGGGGGATTTATAATAATTTAAATTTTTACAATAGTGTAACTAAAAACAAATAATAATGATAATAATTATGTTGATAAAATTTAATAGTTTTGGAGAAAAAAAGGGGGGGCTTGATTGAGAAAAAAAGGAGAAAGAAGGGGCCAAAATGGAATTAAGAAGAAATGGGACTATAAATACCCCATTCATTCTCTCTCCTGTGGCCGGCTGGACAACATTAAAAAAAGGGGGGAATTTCAGATTTTCCTTCATCAAGCCTAGAAGAAAACACCTAAGTTAGTATACCTACATAAGTCTTGGAATTATTAAGTGGAGAAAACACACTTGGGAAGAGGATTTACAAAAAGAAAAGTGAAGAATTTGTGAAGAAAAGAGGGAGAAGGGAGCGTCGACTGCAGATGAAGAAAAAAAGAGTTGAGAAACCTTAATCAAACTAGAAATTAAACCTAAATTTCCCTATGATATGTAGTACGAAACAAATTGTGAAAGCCAATTTAGATTCAATTAAGAATTGTGTATTGATTTGAAGTTGAAAAATTGGGGTTCTTAAGTAAAAACAAAATTGGGGGAATGTGGAAATGATTGGAATTAAGTGGACTAGAATAGTCTAAGTTGCCTTAAAAGATGAAATTATGCATAAAAGAGATGAAGGGAACCCTTGGTTCCCTTATGCATGTTTTGGCCAAGAGCTGAGTCAGGGAGATAAGAGAAATTTTGGTGGGTTGAGTATTCTTGATGCATAAATTAGTGATAGAAATGATCTTGAACGTGGAGGGGTGCAATGAAAAAGAGAGAGAGAGAGAGAGAACAAATGCAAGGTGACTGGCTATTGGAGGGGAAGAAAGGAGAGGAGGAGAACTTATGATTTCCTTGCTTAATTATTTGAGATGTGCTGTTATAATGTGGTTGCTAATTAGAAAAAAAATGCATCACTTATAAGGAAGAGGAACCCTTCATTCCTTTAGGTAGAAATGAATTAATTAACTTGGTACAAATGACCTTGGGAGGTCACAATGAGACAGGTTTCCATGTATAAGGTGAAGGCATGGCTGTATCTAATGAGGAAGAAGGGATTGGTGAAAAAAAATTAGAGATACATTGCCTATTGAAAAAACAGGGTAGATTCGCCGCCTTGATTTATGAAGGAGTTCGGACATGAAGATAATAGAATCCAAGGAGGGTCCCTTCATAGAAGTTGTAGACGGAGTGTTAGCTTTCTAATGAATTTGACCCCACTTAATTTGTAGTTCTGGAACTCCATATACAAATACAAATCTGAGGGGAGGTCAAACTGTCACCCTTGCTAGCAGATTCGGCCAAGTCGATAAAACAGTGAACTTTAGTCATATTAAGGATAGAATTTGTTTTCTTGCCCTTTGTAAAGTGTGTAACATCACATCTTGATCTTCAAAAAGGAATAAACTGTGATCAAAACTGAATTCATGATGTTCACTTGGGCTACTAATGAGCTGAAAATGTTAAAGGATAATAATGAGGAATGTAGGTGAGAAAGAAAAGAATGGTAAAATAGAAATGAATAATATTGCTATTGTTGATGTTGTGTTGTGATATGTGGACTAATATGGAATGATGATGAGTGTTCGTGGTTTCAGGAGGAACCACGGGAGGAGGCCAGCAACAACTGGGGAACGCAAGTCGAGCGTCTACAATAGGTAGGTACTCGGTTCCTATATCTCCTCCAGTTAAGAATTATTTTAATTAATTGTTGAACTATAAATTTTGGTGCTTGTTATAACCCAATTTTGACCCACTTTTTTTTTAATTTAATTTTAAGGAGGGTAAATCTTGAAATTTAAAAGATCAGGGGTTTAAATGCAAAAGTTCAAAACTTCAGGGGCTAAGTAGAAAAACGAGCCACCCACAGATCCGACGTCGTTTTGGTCACTCCTATTCTTCAACTTCTTCCTCTGGAAATAGAGGAAACTACCGGCGAAGGAAATGCATAACACCACCAGACACACTGTGATGTACACGACTTCCACCACCAGCTTCTCAGTTCGTTTCCATGTCCCTCGCCGCCATAGTAAGCCCTTCACGCATGAAGGAAACCACCACCAACAGTCCAACAATGGCAAGACTGTTGGTGTCCCAATTTAACCAAAACACGGAGTCTCAAACCCTATCCTTATGAAGATCACTGCCCTAGGAAGATAAGGATCAAACTCAAGTATCCAAGTCCTAGTGAAACACCAACGCGTCCTTTCCAGTCGTGCTTATCTAGAGACAAGCCGTGCGCAGAGAAAAGACCAGGCACGTCCCTTATAAATACAGAGCTTTGGGGATGGAAGAAAGGGAGGAGAAAAAAACAAAAAGCAGAGAGACGACAGAATAGAAAACAGAGGAGAGAATCCATAACAAAAAAAAAACATAAGAGCAAAGGGAGCAGAGACTAAAAGGAGAAGGAAGAAGAGAACATTCTTCGGTCAGTGCTAGGACCATTACCTTCGTCTTCGTCTTCATCTTCGTCTGTGTCTTCGCCGGTTAAAGCTTCCTTCTCACTCTGTTTTTTAGCTTTTCAAAATAGTGCGAAGGTAATTAATTACCTTTGCACTGTGCAGTGCACACGTGAGTTGGTTCAAGCATTCCAACTGGGTCCAGCCCAGCCCATACCGGTTGGGCTAGACCCAACCCCAAAAAAATAAGGTTGGTCGGGTCTGGGCTTTAAGCCCAATCAGCCTAAATTGTGGGAGGAGAAATATAGAACTTGATTAACTATTCGGGTTCAGAATAGTTAATGATATCGGTGGGTGACGTCAATATCGGCAAAATTTATGGGACTTGATTAGCTTTCCAAGGTGAAAGCTAATGATGTCAAGAATCTTTGACATCGGCATACCCGAGGACCTCCCAAGGTAACATGGAACATTGATTAACTATTTTGGCCCGAAAATAGTTAATGATACCAACGGTCGCGTTAGTGTCAGCATTTTCCTGAATTTGATTAGTTGACCCAGGACGAGCAACTAAAGACACTAATGGGGGTCATTAGTGTCGGCAGTAGTCTTCCCATTGTGGGGAGAAGTGGCAGGGTGGATACCCTCGATCAGAGCTTTGATTACAAAAAAAAAACAGGGGGACATGGCTAAAGGAAACAAATTTGCTAATCCTTAAAAGGGGCTAGTTGTGGTGTATAGAATTGCATATGACTTAAGTAGGTAGATGTGTTGTATAATTTTTCTTTCGTGAAATTGTTGTATTTTATTTTTTTAATTATATGGAAAATTTATGTTTTGCAGGTCCCTCCCATTCACGTTAGGAGTAGAATTTAGGTTCTTTGATTCCTTTTGTATAAGTTAGGAACTTAGGGATTATCCATGTAATTTTGTTATGCAGTAAACATGTAACCTGAATATAATAGTATACTCGTATTATTTTTGTGTTTGGAATATTAAATGTATCAACTTATGCTTAGGTTATTATAGTGTACTAGTTTATGTTTAGAATGCTAAACTGTGTTGTGTTTATATATGGAATTTCAGCACTTGGATGGTTCTCTTAATTACTAATTTATGCATGTGATATGAGATGGAGATTGAGTATGAAGTTTTGTCCCGAGTATATTATCGAATGAATTAAATGTTGAATTGGACCTATTGTGGATATGTGTATGGGTGGGATGTGATTATAAATGCATGCAGGGTAAATTGTCGATAACTTGAGACCTCCTAGAGGAGACTCTGCCAAAATTTTGTTAGAAATTTCGGTGAACTCAATGTTAAAAAAATAAATAAATTATGCTTCATTTACCCTTTACATGGAAGTTAAATGGATAAATTGATTTAACCATTGAGGCTGATACAGTTGGTATCAGAACTTATGGTTGAAGTGTCAGGGATTGAAATACTGGTGTGATTTTGGAAACATGCTGTAGGATGGCTCGTACACGATAGGAAGGAAGAGTAGATCCATCCCCTGTGTAGGGGAGAGAGTATGGTTCACTATATGGGAGCGAAAATGAAGGGAATCCACTAATGGACACAGCCTCCTACCAACCTGCAGCGTCGACCTATTCAGAGAGGGGAGAATCAGGGGGCATCAAGATGACCCTACCTCTCATCGGACAGAAGTGTTACTACCAGAGCAGTGGGTGGCCAAGGACCAGAAAACAGGCCACCGCTAGTGGCACCGACGGTCACCTCGAATCCATATTTGGACCCCATATTTCTGGAGCAATTGGTCAAGGCAGTAGCAGCAGGGATGGGCGTAGGTGCATCCAATTCCACTCCTCAGATAAAAAGAGTAGTCACTCTGGTTCAATAGGTGAAAGGCATGCGAGAAATGGGTTGCACGACCTATTCAAGGGAAGAAGACGTCGAAGTTGCAAGACATTGGTTAAGGAAGGTAGAAAGGATCACATATTAGATGCAAGTGCCAGAGGAAATTCGAGTAGATTGTGTGATCCAGCTATTAACGGAGAGTGCCCACTCCTGGTGGGAGACTATTAAAGAAAAAAGGGAAGGAGAAGAATTGAGGTGGAAAAACTTTAGAGAAGAATTTGAGGAGCGATACTACTCCTGACAGCACTAGAAAGATAAAGAATAGGAGTTCATGGATCTGAAACAGGGGAATATGACCATCCTAGAGTATGAGAGGAGGTTTTAGGACTTATCTATCTTTGCCATCACCTATCTTCCCACTAAGCATCATTAAGTGGAATGGTTTCGGGATGGGCTTAGGTAGGAGTTGAAATTAATTTTGGTGGCTATGCAGTTTCAGTTTGTCTGAGAGTTAGTGTGAGTTGCTCAGGGTATGGAAAGAGTAATGAATGACACCCCAAGATCAACAAGTGAGCAGAGTCAGACTACGGGATTCAAAATAAGGGACTTCATACCTCCTATAGGGAGGAATCCTCCTCTGAAGAAAGGAAAAAGTTGGTCATTATTTGGGTCACTTCCAAGAAGAGGGGGGAGTTTTTTTCATGGTGGGAGTTCAAGAGATGATAGACGGGTTAATGCTGGGGGATCCGTGGGAGGTCAGACCTGCCAGGGGACAAGTGTTATAAGGGGTGGAGCAGAGGGGACTTGCTACCCGTTATGCAGGAGATGTAACCAGAAACACCCTGGGGATTGTTTAGCTACACCAGGAAGATGCTATGTTTATAGAGGTGAAGGGCATCGATGAAGGGACTGCTAGTATTTAGGAAGAGGTTGTTTCCATTATGGGGAAACGGGTCACAGAAAGAAAGAATATCCATATAGAGCCACTGAAGGAGTACAGGGATAGGGATGGCTACCCAAAGCCAACAACAGTTAGTGACAGTTGATCAGCTTGTACGACCTACTCAGTCGAGGACAAGTGCCAATAAGGGTCGACCCTAGTTCCAGGAGGAAAGGATTCGAGACATAATATACCACATGACTCAGAAAGATGTGGGGGCAATGCCAGATGTCATAACAGGTACACTACAATTGGGTTTAATACAAGTTTATGCTTTAATCAATCCTAGGGCTAGTCATTCTTTTGTGGCCCATCGAATTGTTAGTAATTTAAATGTGTTACCAAGTAGATTGAATGTAGGGATGGTAGTTAGTACACCTTTGGGGAAAAATATAAACATTGATGAGGTATACAAGGGAGTGAAACTATACATTAAGGGGGTAGAGCTAAGGGTGGACCTCATGCCTTTAGAATTACATGATTTTGACTTGATTCTGGAAATGGATTGGTTGAATAGATATAGGGCACAAGTAGATTGTTTCACAAAGACCGTAACCCTCCAAGATGTGAGTGGCAAAAGGGTAGTATTCAGGGGAGAGAAGAGGGTGATTCCGAACTCCATAATCTCGGTCATGACAGCTGGAAAACTGGTCATGACAGCGGTTGTCCATGAACTGTTGCACCCCTTTTTGGAAGTCTTCACTCCGCATGTGCGTCTCAATAAACAACTCCATTGGGCTCGACTCACGTCTAAAAAACATAGCCTGTAAGAAAAAAAATGTTGAAAGTTAAATATATTTATAAGTAACAACAAATTAATTAATAATATATTTCATTTAAATTAATATTACCATTCGTTTAGCATGTGCAACAAACAAAACGGAGCACCAGTGTGCGTGGTCACCGAACCATGAATTTACCGGTTCCAGTTGTCGGCACCGAACTATGAGCGTCGTGTGAACCGTTCAGACATCACGTGCTGAATATATTATGGCCATATATCCCTCGGGATGTATGGCTGTTTGAAATCCCTCCAAACGGCCACGTCATTCTAGCCTTGGAGACCGTTATCTCTCGCGTATTTTTTGGCTTTTTTTTGTGATTCAAACAAAAAATCATGCAACCTACTTCCATAGTGACAAATTAGATTTTAAAACATAATTTTTTTAAAAAAATATCATATTGCAACAAAATATGTTACCTAGTTGCCGCGTGATTTTACCACACCCTCCTCTCAACATTGTCATGCACGCTGTCCCATTTGAATTTGTGCTGTGTATAAATAATTTATTTAAAATAAAAATAATAATTTATTACAATTATAATAATAATATATTAAAAATAAGTTGGAAATTAGAACTTAACACCAACCTGAAATCTTTGAAACCATGCATTGATATAAGGTCTCCATTTAGGATGTCTGGAAACCTGAATCCATTGAAATAATGGAATTTCCATCGACGATTTAAATGTCAATGTTATTACTCGGGCGACCTCAATGTTTGTGAACCTAAAAAAAATTAAATTAATGAAATATTACTATTCATAAATTATGTTATAATTTAAAAAAAAAACTAAAACCGAAACAAACTTACATTGAAAGGCCGTCCTTCCAATGTGTCTGGTATTTGTGGGTGAATTGATTCCACTGTGAAGGCACATCGCCTCTGCGCTATGAAACCGCGCTCGAACAGGCAACATTGTGAGTCAGTGCAGGTGCCTCTTCTTGATCGACACCTAAGGACACGTCATCCTCGCTGCTAGAAGAACTAGCTGCAACCATATGCTCACGACGTGCTGTTGATTTCATTATACGCATCGACATAAATTTATACGAATAATTACAAAATTTAAATTGATTATTAAAAAAAAAATCGGCAGCACCTCCCCTATACTAGAGATTACCCAAAGTTTTCAAACCTACAAATATTGACAACATCCACAAACCAATTCACTCTATTGAAAAATCTTATATATAACCTCACATCTATACAAATTTAACAATAAAATAAAGAAAAGAATAACATTTAATTTTATATATTTAACTAACATCTATAGAAATTCATCAATAACAATTAAAATTAATAGAAATAATTAAACACATATCATGCAATAATAGAGTAGAATTGAGATAAAATAATTAAATTTAATCATATATATTCAATTACCATTTACAAGGTAACTTCAACAATAACAATTAAAATTCAACAAAGTATTCAATTATTATGGCAATACAAACAATAAAATATATTGAATAATTTTTTAAAAAAAAACTATAGACTTGAGGAATGAAAAATGCTTATCTTAATAGTGTGTTTATTTTAGGACTTTATCTGCATACAATACAAAAAAACAAAAAACACAATAAAAATATATTATTAATAAAACAAAGAAAAAATGAGAAAAATAAATCATTAAGCATATTAAATGAAAATATATACATTTTAATTTGTTGAAGATTACAAGAAGCTAAAGATTATAAGAAAAAAAATGAAAATTTTTGCAATAGAAGAGAGAAATGAACTGAAGGGGCGGTCGCTGAGATTTATAGTGCAGTTTTACCGATGGACTCATCGACGACCTATTTAAATAATATTATTTTTAATTATTCCGTCGGTGAATTTTCAAACCTCCGTCGGTAAATTTTGAATTTCGCACTAAAATTTTTAAATGACCCTCTAGAATTTTCGCAGTCCGTCGACATATCAATCAAACGGATAACCAATCACCTCTTGATTGGTCCTTTCTACAGGAAGGGGTGTATGTGTAATGAACTTGTTGATATTGCTTTGCGAAAACAAAGACATCGTTTACGTTGCGGAGTCTAGCTTTTGAGTTGATTTCAACCAGACCATAGTGAGGATCTACTCTAATTCCTCTGTCAGTGGTGTCATACCAATAGCATTTGAATAAAAATACTATATTCTGCTCGCTATGATATTGCAATTCGACAACCTCTTCTTATTTACCATAGTAGTCAACTCTAACCTCATTACAAGTCGATTCTTTAATACAAACACCGATGTTGTATGTCTTTCTTCCATGCCCGTATTCTTCAATATGAAATACATATCCATTGACAAAATACCCATTGTAGCACTTAACATTTCTTTTAGGGCTCAGGCTTAGTGAGGACAATGAAATAACAACACTCCTTCCCATTTCATAAACCTTGTATATAATATACAACAATGAACAGTAAACGAGAATTTTATAATGACATACAGTAACTTTGCAAGAGATAATGAGTTTGTGATAGTACTTACATGTGTTTTGAACCATGTCGCAAATTGTTCATCTTGTAATTGAAAGATTTGGGATTTGGTCAGCTGTAAGTTATTGGACAGTAAATATTGTCAATGTTGCCTACAAGGTTTTCAAAATTAGTTGATTTTATGATATTACAATATATAAATAGTACATTTTAAACAAAGTTTAAGTAGTACATATATTTACTGAATAAAAGGTCTCAGCTCATCAAAGTTAAATAGAACATAATTGCCCCTTATGACATATTTAGGTGTGGGTTGTCCAAGATTGGAAAATATTAACAAGTTTCCATTGGAAGGCACTTCATCACCATCATCATATCGTGGAACACGATTGATTCCCATTCTCAAATGAGGTACGAAATAGTATGAGATAAATGTTGAGATCTCCTTAACAATATAGGCCTCACATATCGAAGCCTCAATATGCGCCTTGTTCTTAACCTTTTTCTTAAGGTTGAACAAGTACCTGCATGAAATTAATCAAATATTTTCAATTAAGAAAAACAATGAAAATACTTTTATATATGAATTACATTGCAACTGTAATATCTAATTATTTGAATGGATACATCCATCTATACTGGACCGATCCTCCAATTTTTGCCTCAAACAGTAAATGTATGGGTAGATGCTCCATTGAGTCAAAAAATAATGGAGGGAATATCATCTCAAGTTTGCATATTGTCTCGACGATATTTGTTTCAAGCCTTTCAATGTGATCAACATTCAACTTGCTGGAGCATATATCTCTAAAGAAATGATTGATCTCCATGAGTGCATCCCATATCCCTTTTGGCAATAAATCTCGTTAAGCTAATGGAATGAGTGTTTACATAAACACATGGCAATCATGACTCTTCATTCCATACAATCTACATTCCTACATATTAACCAACCTTGATATGCTAGAGACATATCCATCAGGAAAACACAGACTCTTAAGTCATTTGTAGACTAGTAGTTGTGCATGAAGCATGCTCTTGGTTATGCGACCCGTGACCCATCAAAAACCAACTCCATATATTTACGGTTACAGAACAAAGCTATATTCAATCTAGCCTTGATGTTGTCCTTTGTCTTCCCCTTCAAATCCATAACGGTGTTGAAAATGTTCTCAAACACGTTCTTTTCTATATGCATGACGTCAAGGTTATGTTGGAGGAGATTGGTCTTCCAATAAGGAAGCTCCCAAAAAATATTTCGCTTTACCCAATTGTGGATCAAACCAAAACCAGGAAACTTCTACATACCTGATTGGAAACCAAACACAATGTCACCGTACTCTGATACAACATCATGCAATTCTTCACTAGAAAAAAACAGGGGTGCAACATCCTTTTCAACTCTGCCAACAAAAAAAATACTTTATGTTTTTTTTGTACCTGTGATTCATTGGTAAGAAACGACAGTGGCGGTAAAAAAAGAAGCTTTACCTCTGTTTGTTAGCGTGAATGCCTTGTTGTTTTCCATACAGTATGGACATGCTAGTTTTCCATGTGTGCTCCAACCAGAAACCATTCCATAAGTTGAAAAATCATTGATCGTCCACATCAAAGCCGCTCTAATAACAAAATTCTGTTTCCACAATATATCATAAGTCAAAGCTCCAGAGGACCACAACTGTGTCAACTCATCAATCAACGGTCGAAGACAAACATCTATATTTCAGCCTGGACTGCTCGAACCGAGTATGATAGTTGATAAAAACATGAACTCCAACCTCATACACATCCCCGGTGGCAAGTTATAAGCCGTGAGTATTGTCGCACGTCACCCACGCAGCGTCTGCTGGCAATTTTTAGTTATGTTTGCTTGATTCGTTGGGAGTTGCCACCTAGTATTTAATTGAGGGCTACTAGGAAACCCGGGTGTACTGGTCTTGTCAGAGATTCACGGGTAAGGGACTGGTTGTGGTTAGGGAAGGTATTAGCACCCCTAACGCACCCTACCTGAGGTAAGCTGCTTTGTGGCTTTGATGTAATTTAAAATTTTTTGAAAGTTGTCTTGCCAATGATTTCTTAAAAAATAGAAGAAAAGTTCTCCTCGGTAAGGAGATCTTTATCTTATCGGATAAACAAAACTAATTGCTCTAGCATCAATAAAAAACAAAACAAACTTTTCTATTTAATATCAAGAATACATCTTACGTATAAGATTATAATCCTGAATACCAAAAGAAAAATATTTTTTTGATATTTTTTAAAATATAAACCAAATTCAACGCAAATTAAAACATTCAATTTTTTTCATTTTTTCTTTTTAGTTTTTTTTTAATCATTCAAAACATACATAAAAAAAAATTCAAACACACACATCACTTTTTTACTATATTTTACCACATCCATAACTACATATTATTACACAATAATCAACATTCAAAATAATCTAAACAACACATTAAACAATTTAAATTTATTAAACAATTCAAAATTACAAAATAGATGCCCAAAAATCCATAACAGTGCTGGGAAGCCCTTTTGGAATTGCTGGAATAGTGGCGACACGTTGCTCCACGCGCCCCCGCCACTGGCGGCACGTGGGTTCCCGTGCCGCCGCCGATGAAGGAACCAAAACCATGGATCGGAAACATCTTCTTCTTCTCTGTCTTCCTACGCTGGCGGTGAGGGTTACCGTCACCTGCAACAAGAAATAAAACGCACAAATAGCAGTTTATTTTAATCTTTTACTTCTTTCAGATCTGATTATCCTGTTTTCTTTCTTCCTCTCGGTTTGTTTTCCTCTGCTGGTGACAGATCCGGTCATTGGCTCTCAGTCTAGGTCTGCTACGTGGGGTTTGAGTTGGAGGAGAGCCGATTGCTGAAGGGTTCGTTAGTTGTAGATTTTGCTGGCGTTCGGCGAGCTGGCTGCTGGTTTAGGAGGAAAGAGCTGAGGGCTGAGAGAGGGAAAAGACGATGGAGATAGTTGTGCTGGCTTTGGTGTGGTCTGCTGCTTAAAAGGGAAGAAGGGAAAGGGAACTGAGGTTGGAGGGGCGAGGCTGGCTTTGATTGTGAGGCAGATCGGAGGAAAAGAGGGAGTTATGGCCGGGTGTGTGTGGGTCTGTAGGGTCATGATTTTGTTTCTGTGTGTGGGGTGCTTGGCAGGTTTGTGTTTGTTGTTACTCGTTTTTGGACCCCACGTGCTAGAGACGGTGTATACCTCTTTTAAACAGAGTATAGGAGTTTAGCTCATATTCGCCAGAAGATTGACAAAAGCACAGAAAGAAATATTTTGTGTTT
>Ga0307513_10005157_pt1 | contig 17296 bp, 16 predicted proteins | sample 15_EM_MG_FD_202174 | JGI IMG/M metagenome (GOLD analysis project Ga0307513, IMG submission 202174) | Populus trichocarpa ectomycorrhiza microbial communities from riparian zone in the Pacific Northwest, United States - 15_EM | ecosystem: Host-associated > Plants > Roots > Unclassified | place... | reverse complement strand
GAGCGGCCCTCAGCCATTAGGTTTGAGCTTGAGCTTCATCCTCTGGCCTCGACGAGAATCTCAGCAACAGGCTCTGGAATCGGGCGAAGTGAATCATACAATAGTAAATTGTCATTTCCATCTTATAACTTCATAGTAAAAACCAATACAATCGTTGTAAATACGAAAAATCTAACATCACCTCCATCACCTCACCTCCTTTTTTTGTATCGGCACCAAACGAAGGGACGCGGAAAGGCGATATCACAAATCCATTCACTCCTTCCTGTTCTTCTGGTAGTAGTGAATAAGGCCGGTCGTCTGTCGAACGAGAGGAGAGAAGAGGTTAGATCGAGAAATTACGTTGAAAGGGTACTCGTACCGAGCTATCATGTCCTTTGACATCCTCTGGCTTCTCCAATTGAGCGAGAATATTTTTCGCGAGAACCTTTCCGAGCTCAACACCCATTTGATCTATAAGGGTGCGTCAACGAACGCTCTTGTACGTTTCAACAAAAAGACATACCAAACGAGTTGATACCCCAAATAACACCCTGCACGAAGATCTTATGCTCATACAAAGCAATAAGCGCACCTACAGAGCCCAATTAACACCGCAAAAACCAAAGAGAGAGAGAAATGAAAAAAGACTCACCAAGCGTCGCAGGCGTCAACAAAGGGAACATAATACTCGTACTCGGCCTATTCCCCTCAAACACCTTACTCTTAATCAACGCCTGACTCGCATTAGGGCCCAGCTCCTTCTTCACCTCCTCCTCCGTCTTCCCAAATGCCAGGGCCTCAGGCTGCGCGAAGAAGTTGGACAGGAGGATCCTATGATGTTTCGAATGATCGATAGGGTTGTGCGAGGTGGTTGGGGCGATAAAGTCGGTAGGGATGATCTTGGTACCCTGGTGCACGAGTTGGTAGAAAGAATGTTGGCCGTTCGTACCCGATGCGCCCCAGATAATTGGCTTTTGAAAAAAAGACGTTAGATCGGGTCTGCACTTGCGGGGCCAACTAGGGTACTGACTCCGGTCTGGTAGTTGACCCGTTGGCCGTTTTTGGTAACGAATTTACCGTTGGATTCCATGTCTCCCTTCAACCAAATAAGTGGTTAGTTGCCCTCCACCTGATCGCGAATCACGATGACACACCTGTTGGAAATAGTCGGCGAATTTATGGAGGTATTGGTCGTAAGGAAGGAGAGCGAGAGTCTGAGAACCTGTTCCACGTCAACCACAATATCGAGCGCGCAGATATGGAGATCCATACCATAAAAATCGTTGTACCAAAGCCCAATCGACGCCATCAAGACCGGTAAATTGTTCTCAAGCGGCGTCTCCTTGAAGTGCTTGTCCATCCCATGCGCACCCTTAAGGAGCTGTTCAAAGTTATCATACCCAATAACCAGAGCAATCGACAGCCCGATCGCGCTCCAAAGACTATACCGCCCGCCAACCCAATCCCAGAACTGGAACATATTCGACTCGTGGATTCCAAATCCAGTTACAGCCTTCGTGTTCGTGCTAAGCGCTACGAAATGCTTCGCGACATGCGCCTTATCCTTGGCAGACGCGAGGAACCAGCTACGAGCCGTCTCAGCGTTTGTGATCGTCTCCTGCGTGGTGAAAGTCTTGCTGGCGATAATGAACAGCGTGGTTTCTGGATCGCACACCCTGAGCGTTTCCGCGATATGGGTCCCATCAATATTGGACACGAAATGTGCCGTAAGATCGCGCTTCGCGTAGGGCTTCAACGCCTCAGTCACCATAACAGGACCAAGGTCTGAGCCGCCGATACCGATGTTGACGATAGTGTTGATCGGCTTGCCAGTGTATCCTTTCCACACGCCGCTCCGAACGGCCTCGGTGAACTCCTTCATGTGGTCGAGAACAGCTGAAACCTCGTCCGAGCCACTCTCAGCGATCTTGAAGTCATTGAAGTTGCGCAAGGCGACATGGAGAACAGCGCGATCCTCCGAAGTGTTGATGTGCTCGCCAGCGAACATCTTATCGCGGTATTCCTCCACCTTTGCTTCACGTGCGAGCGACAGAAGCGTCTCCAGAACGGGCTCGGTGATAAGGTTCTTGGAGAGATCGACGAGCATGGTGACATCGGGTCCGCTCGTCGAATTGTACTCCTTGGAGAATTTGGAAAATCGCTTAGGATCCTGAGCGAACAGGTCCTTGAGGACGATCTTGGAATGTTCAGCGTCGTACAACTGTTGCAGCTTTTGCCATGATGCGTATTCTGATGCTGGAGCTTCAGCGATGTACCCGCCATTTTGGAAGAAGTGTTGAACGTTACCTGATGCTAGTTTGCCGCTCATTCTGAGATGTGCTGGGTGAGATGGGGGTGAATGGTGGGAGTGGGAGAAGGAGATACCGACCAGTTGCTGACATAGAGCGATCGGAACACCGGCAATGACCGTGCGACCAATGACGAGCGAAATGGCGGAATCGCACGTTTCATGGTACCGGATTCACCCATCATCATGTTGAGTCCTCTTTTTGGTCAGCCACTAATACTAGGGGCACTGTCAATACTCTTGATGTCTATCCACCATGGCCTAATTGTGGCATGAAATTTTCTTGGAAAAATTTCGTAGCCACAGAAGATGCAGCAACTGTGGCTCACGGACGACTCAGCGTCGAGGACCCAATCGGCGACTCTGCGACCCACGACGCTAAATGGGTGCAAAACTCGAGTGTGGGCAACTTTAAAGCGAGGATTAGCTCAACTGGGAAGGCCCTTTGTTCAGGCTAGTTTCGTTGACGGAGGGCGATATCTCGACCGGACTTAAAGCTTAAAGGCGAACTCGATAAGGATCCTTCGCTGCCTAATGCTTTTCCTCCACAGGACGCCATCGGGAAAAAGCGGAAGGGTACGCCAGACCGGTGAGTTCTCCGTTCTCTTTAACGCATGACCCGTTTGCTTTTGGCCTTTGCGTGCGATGTCAAATGCTGACGTGAAAAGCAGTACCCTTCTTTGCTTGAATACACAGTACCTACTACCTTTTATTTTTTCTGCTCGGAAAACTCCGGCCAAACAAAACGACTTTCCCCATCCTCGTTTCCGGTCCTGCGCTTTCTGCGCACGATGTTCCCAGAACTTGCATTTCTTGGCGGAATCTCTCGGCAGAGATCTTTGATCTGAATGCTACTAAATACATGCGACTACATTCCCTGCCTCGAGGTTAAAGGAAATCTATTCTAGAGCAGGGGACGGTATTTAGCAGACGGAAATGAGATCAGACAATTTTGGTAAGTAATAGTTTGGTATGTATTCTGTCGATGCGACTGAGACTACCCTGTTAGCCCAGTGGTTATATCACCCTCCGCCAATGAAACGAGCCTGAACAAAGGGTAGAAATCCCTCTTCCCATTCGTATTGACCCTCGATTTGAAGTTACCCGCACTCGAGTTCCTCACCCATTTGGCGTTATTCGCAGAGGCTACGTCGCCTACTGGGTCTCCAAGGTTGAGTCCGAGAGCTACAGTGGCACCATCCTCCGTGGCTAGGAATCGGGCATATGACGAACAACGGTGAACTTCGGAGACTATGACGAGGCCTGGCATCCGCATTCTCTCCTCGTCCAGAAGGCGACGAAATTTCCCCGGCGAGTCGATGGTGTATATAGTGTCGTTGTTCATCGCGATGATCGCTCCTCGTCCAGAGACGAATTTGAACACGCCCTTGGCTTTGCAGGATATAAGCGCCGGCGTCTGGCTGGAGAGAAGATCAAGCAGGGTCATTTCTGAAATAAAAAGGGACAACTTACGCTGAAATTTCTGCGGTAATCTCAACTTCCTTCGCATTCTCCGACGTGATCCAGGAGATCCCTTCTGTCGCGTCGATGCCGTGTTCTTGAGGAGTAGGGATATCATACTTCTCTGCTAGGCCGTCCTCGTATATGTTTCCGTCCTTCAGAAAAATTCCCCGCTTTTTCCTCCAGAACGCCAGACCCGACTTTCCTTGAGTTATCCTCCCATAGTCACCTACAGCGATGGCGACTTCGGGATCCCAACTGCCGTATTTCTTGCTGGCGCGAAAAATGAGGTCGACGAATTGTCGTTCTGCGTCTGGCGATGGCATGATAGAAAAGATTTCAAGGCTCGTGGGATGTGAGATGACGAATTGGCGTTCTGCATAATGAGGTCCCTATCGGTGTGTTAATAACGGCAGCACCAAACACGCCTAGAATCAGCCTCTAAATTTAGATGCCTGACACGTGCAATAATTTCTCCTTCATCTGGCGGGTACCATTTCAACCAATTCGGCTGGCAGATGAAGAAAAACTTGGTTGCAAGGGAGATTCCTTGCTAATGGGAATTATCGATGGATGATGGCTATCTGTATGCTGGCTGACCCCATTCAGCTTTGTGAAATGAGTTTCGAGAGTGCTCAAACTTCAAGCATTATATGTCGCCAAGGTCTTAGATATGAATTTAGGAAACTGAGCCAGTGGGAAGATCTCTGGCAGGATCTCCCGGTCATCTATGCGCTCTTTCAACGTGTGCCCCGGCCAAAGAGTTGGGTCCGACCTGGTGGCAGCACTGGTGCGCTTAGTCAGCACCGATTTTCGCAGGATAACCTGGGAAAGATGGTTAAAATTCCTCGAAAAGAAAGGATATCCCCTCCGTCGAGTCGACGCCGTGTTCTTTAGGTGTATTTCTCCGCCAAGCCGTCTTCGTAGATATTTCCGTCCTTCAGAAAAATCCCCCGCTTTTTCCTCCAGAGGTTATGCGCCTGTAGTCACCTACTGCGACAGCAACTTCGGGGTCCCAGCTGGGGTATTTCTTGCTGGCGCGAAAAATAAGGTCGAGGAATTGGCGTTCTGCGTCTGGCATAATGAAAACAGATTTCAAGGCTCGTGGGATGTCGTAACAGATACGCCGAAAATCCCAGGCCTTTAGAGCCCACTGCCACGATGCAATCCACGTTTCGTAAGAATAAGAAATCCCAGGCCTTTAGAGCCCACTGCCACGAAGAAATCCACGTTTCGTAAGAATAAGTGCCTCACTGGATCTGATCGAAACACCAGTTCACGGCTAGTCCTCGAGGGTAACAAGCTTTCGACTAGATGAACCAAACCTTGGTTGCAAGGGGATTCCATGCAAATGGGAATTATCGATGAAATAATTCAGATGATGGCTATATGTATGCCGGCTCCGCTTGTTTTCATTCAGCTTTGTGAAATGGAGCTTCAAGCATCATATCCCGCAAAGACCTTGAATATGAAATTCAAGACTGCGCCAGTGGGAGGGTCCGCGGCAGGATCTCCCGATCATCCGTGCACGCTTTCGATGTGTTCCCCAGCCAAAGAGTGGGGTCCAATTGGCCACCAGGTTTCCACAAGGGACGTTTTGACATTTTATTGTCCCTGAATTTTTGGATAAAAGCATTGTTTCGGAGGGGTGCATTGCCAGAATCCCCGAACTCGCGAACCGCCGACGCTTGGTCGTCGAAATTGGGGAGTCGTCGACAAGTCATCGAGGCGCCTGGAGCCTTCAGGTGTTTCTGAAAATTTGGCTATACAACACTTTGGCGACGCTCTGGGATCGTCGAGGGTGTTGGACTCATTGATCATTCTTTTTCTGCTGACTCGACTAAGTGTGGCATCACTGATGCGGCTTAGTCAGCACCGATTTACTTTTCCCGCGCGCTAGAACTTGCTTAGCATTATTATCTCTGTTAACCTCCACCACCACGCCGCCGCTATGGAAGCTATGGAAGGAGTTGTCCAGGATCCTGCACACCTCAACTCATCTAACGGTCTCCACACTCCTGGCGAGCCCACGAAGAACCCTCGGAGACGGCCAGCAAGACAAGCGAGGGAAATCACTATTAACCAGGATACTTCATCACAGGGACGACCACCGAGGTGCCAACGACCCCGCAGTGCAGTCGGAAACTCAGCTGATCAGGAAACTGGCGGCATGGATCCAACGGAAAGGGCGCGCAAACCTAGACCGCAACGAAAACCCCCGAGCGCAGATGGCGGTAACGCCGAGGGTGTACCTGCACCGCGTTTCCAACAAACCGCAGGGAGAGCGTAAGAGCCCAGACGACGATAACTCCGATAGTGTACCTGCACGCCAAAGAGAGATGGCGGTCGACGAGCAAAATTTGGAGCCAATCTTACCCAACCAGGATCCTCCAAGTCTCGCCCAGCCGTTTCCAACAATTCGCGGGGAGATTGTCAAATGAAAAGCCTTCCTGGAGGAGACGACCTCGCTTCAAGTTTGATTCGAAATCTGAGCACGCCGCCGTACCCAGATTGTCCTATTTGTTTCTCTGCAATTCGTCCGGAGCAAGCGATCTGGTCATGTTCGCCTTCAATTCCTATCGTCACTTCCAGCGAGGCACAGGTACAACAGTTGGACATCATTCCACCTGAAATGTATTCGTTCTTGGGCCGAAAAGAGCGTGAAAGGGGTGGCAGATGCAGGCGCGTGGAAAGACGGATAAAAGGGCGATTGGAGATGCCCGGGTTGTCAAGCAAAGCGAGAGGCTGTTCCGTCTGGCTACTGGTGCGTTTTTTTTCTTTTTGAATCTTATTGCACAAACTTAAATGCCGAATCATTCATAGGTGCTTCTGTAACTCGACTCCTGAACCTAAACCTCTCCGTCTATCCACACCGCATTCATGCGGAAACTCGTGTTCTCGTCGGCGAGAAAGTGGCTGCGGGCACGTGTGTCCTCTCCAATGTCATCCTGGCCCTTGTTCAACCATGTCAAGTAACCACCCGTCTGGAATGCTACTTCCCGAAGAAGAGTCACTTTCCATTGTGGGCTTCGGGGCGGATTCGACGGAAAAAAGTGCAAACCTACACCGCAACGAAAACCCCGAGGACAGATGGCGATAACACCGGTGGCTTACCAGCCACCAATAGGGAGAGTTGTCAACGCTCTTGATTTCTACTCATCATGGCCTAATCGTGGCCCGAATTCTCTGGGAATTCTCCGCCTAAAGGCGATCCATGCGTGCGATGTTCAATACCGACACGACAAGTGCAGTACGCTTCCTTGGTTGAATAAACAGTGCCCGCTACCTGTATTTTTTCTGCTCGAAGGAAACTACGGCCAAATAAAGCAGCTTTCCCGATCCTGCGCTTTCTGTACGCGCTATGTTCCCAGAACCTCCATTCTTAGCGGGATTTCTCGGTAGAGATCTTTAATATGAATGCTACTAAATAAATATGATCCCATTCCCTGCTTCGAGGTTGAAGGAAATTTATTCAAGAGCAGGGGACGGTATTTAGCAGACGGGAAAATGTGATCCGACAATTTTCGTAAGTAATAGTTTGGTATGTTTTCTGGTCGATGCAACTGAGACTACCCTGTTAGCCCGGTGGATATATCACCCTCCGCCAATGAAACGAGCCTGAACAAAGGGTAGAATTCCCTCCTCCCATTCGTATTAACCCTCGATTTGAAGTTACCCGCGCTCGAATTCCTCACCCATCTGGCGTTATTCGCAGAGGCTATGTCGCCTACTGGGTCCCCAAGGTTGAGTCCAAGAGCTACAGTGGCACCATCCTCCGTGGCTAGGAATCGGGCATATGACGAGCAACGGTGAACTTCGGAGACTATAACGAGGCCTGGCATCCGCATCCTCTCCTCGTCCAGAAGGCGACGAAATTTCCCCTGCGAGTCGATGGTGTATATAGTGTCGTTGTTCATCGCGATGATCGCTCCTCGTCCAGAGACGAATTTGAACACGCCCTTGGCTCTGCAGGATATAAGCGCCGGCGTCTGGCTGGAGAGAAGATCAAGCAGGGTCATTCCTGAAATACCCAAAAATAAAAAGGGAGGACCCACGCTGAAATTTCTGCGGTAATCTCAACTTCCTTCGCATTCTCCGACGTGATCCAGGAGATCCCTTCTGTCGAGTCGACGCCGTGTTCTTGAGGGGTCGGAATATCATATTTCTCTGCTAGACCGTCCTCGTAGATATTTCCGTCCTTCACAAATATCCCCCGCTTTTTCCTCCAGAACGCCAGACCCGTCTTTCCCTGAGTTATACTCCCATAGTCACCTACAGCGATGGTGACTTCGGGATCCCAACTTCCGTATTTCTTGCTGGCGTGAAAAATGAGGTCGACGAATTGTCGTTCTGCGTCTGGTGGCATAATGGAAACAGATTTAAAGGCTCGTGGGGTCTCATGTCCAATTTTCCTTCACGTCAGAGGATTTTATATAGTAAATTTTACGTGGCCTGGCCCTCATGGTTTTGTCGTGTTCCCAACACGCAACCGATTGCCTATTTGCTATGGAAGGGAGCTTCAAGCCCCGGGTCTATTCTCATAGACCGAGGAATCTTCCTCGCGGCTGACGTCTGCTTCACCTAGGGGTTCGTCGAGAGCTTTAGGTATACTAGAGGGGTAAGCGTGATATTGACATGGCCAGTGGGATTATGGATATTGTACCAGATACCATTTCAACATGGAACAGCACAAAGCTGCAGCCCGGTTACCCCAAGATCCAACAATCCACATAGAAAGATACCTACACAACATGTATTCTCTACCATATGGTTCGCCACACAGGAGAATAAAAAATGATAAAATAATAATAATAATAATAATACATAGGCGTTTTGTTCTCCAACATCTCAACAATACGAGCTTGAGGGCTATCTCATTCGACATCAGTTAAAAATAAATACTTACGCATCGAATGGTGTAATTTCACATTTAAGGCACCTTTTGGCCAGAAAAAAACGTCTTCATTCGAGAATCGGGATGATGCATGGTTACATGGCAAGGGATTGGATAGGTCAAGAGTGATCAGCAGAGAGACCCGAGATTCCAATGTATGGTGGCTTGATAATGTTAACTTGGCCTTTGCCGTCGTCGCTGTTTGATTTTGACGAGGAGCAGACAGACATCGTGATAAGCGTCAGACGGACAGATATACGGGGCATCAGCAGGCCTATGAGAATACTCAAGACTTCATATGTCACCCTTTTATACAGCATGGACTCATATAGACGGAGAACTCGATCAAAGGGTGGTGTGCAGGGCAATTAGAAATCGATTGGATAAGTATCGCTCTGCTTTGCAACAGACCAATATGTATTTATGTATTTATCAGATATGATGTATGTATGTACGTACGTATTTACGATTGATTGTGAGTATGAATTTGGTACACGACTTTCCTATCGAAACTCGAAGTATGAAGAAATATGGCAATCTGGGAAGGCCCTACGGCCATGGTTGGGGTGAGGGGGTGTCGAAGGATATTCGAAATCCTAACGGATCTGTCTGAATCGTTACGGCAAAGGAGCGGCGGTGGCCGGTGGCAGTGAGATGGATAGTGTGTGCTTGGGAATCGCAGAAAAGAACAAATGTCGAGGTGTCGCATAACAATATAAAAAGGAGACGAGGAAACGAGAAAGAGGGGACGTGAGGATGGCACGATACAAAATGAATGGGTAAAAAACAATTTGGTCGGGGGTCGTTGTAGAGGGTCGATCAAAGAAAGGCATTATAGGGACAGAGGTTCGCCAGCGGACTTGAATTCCTGATCAAGAGTCTTCGTGTTATTTACTTTCGCTTTCTTGTCCGGGCCACCAAAGTTCAACTTGATGGGTTGGACCTCCTCGTCTCCCTCATCGCCGCTGATGACGGACGGCGAACGCGCTCGTTTCTTGCCTCTCGCAGCGGGTACCGGAGCGGCCAGCTTCTTCCCTTTGCCCTTCCCACGACGAGCCTCAGGAAATAAGAGCTTAGGGGCACAGTTCAACGCAGGAGAATAGTCGGGGTGGTCAAGAGGAAGTTTCGATGCCGCCGGTGGCGAGAAAGGCCTGTTCTCGGCATGGTTATATAACGGATTCTGGTAGACACGCTTGACGCCGCGGCTAGAAGGAAGATTCAAAAATCAATCACTGACATCCACAAAGCAGAAAATGGCAACCATACAAAACGTAAGTGATGGTAGGTTTTTCCGATGTTTTCGGCGTACGTGGGCTAGGATTAGCACTGCTGGGACTGGGACTGGGTGTATCGCTGTCGTCTACGACTTTCTGGGGGGTAGAAACGAACGGGTTGTTCGGTGAATCGAAAAGGGCGCGTTTCGTAGCTGAACGTGTTCGCGGGGTCGAGGGCGGAGACGTCGCCTGGGGAGTAACAACCGCAACTTTTCTATGCGACGGGGGAGGTGAGACAGGTGCCACATCCATCTGAGCTTGCGCCTGCAAACGTCGGTACAAAAGCGGGGCTTTGGACGACGTGTCGTTCTTCGTCGACGAACTCGAGGCAACTCCAGCGCTCGAATCACCAAGCCAAAACGCCTCCTCGTTCGCGTCGGCCGCGTTTGTCTCGCCCATCCTTCGCTTCTTGTTCAATGCACCCCTCAACTCTCCCTCCCCCTCTTCATCATCACTGCTCAACACAACGTTTTCATCGCTATCACTATCGCACGACCCTCTCGATCTCCCTCTCGCATGCCTCCGATGTGTCCTGGGAGGCGTAGGCAACGACGCTGTAGATGCCGACCGTTTCAGAGGCCTAGGGATTGAAGGCAATGCCACAGGCGATGAGTCGAGCATTGCGCGTGGGTTTTTTTCGAGGTTGGGTGTTTGTATCAATCTAAAGGGGGTTTTCCAGATGTTGTCGTTTTTGAAGGGGAAATTTTGGGTTGGGTGACGCTGAAAGGTGGGAAATGGAAGCAAGGACGACAATGGCCGGGAACGCTTTTGCATGGCCCAAACAAGAACAATAGACATCTGGTCCTAACATGAAACAATGTTTTTACACAGCCACAGGGCCAAATGTAGACTCGCCGAGTTCACGATCACACCACAGCCGTGTCCGGAGCCAGTTCCCTTCCACAATCCCACAAGAAAAAGAGACAAATAACCACTACACGATATGTGCAAGTAAATTACCTTTAGGTAAAAGTGCAAGTTTCTTCCACAACTGTTTCCGCATCGCTGTGTGTGTCACAAGCGTTATCTAACGATATTGGCGACATCCAGGTTAGAAAAGTGCCACCTAAGTACCCCTTCCATGTTACCCTTATGTTGGTATGATTTTTTTTGCTACGTACATCCTGAGGGTCCGAGAGGGCATCCGCGGTCGGATATAACCAGTTAGCTATAGTATACCAATCAACTACGCCCAATACTTTTCCTTATCAAATGATTGTGCTTATGTGCAAGTCGTTTATACCGTACTTACTACCATCTATGTAATACTTACCCCAGCATGGTGAACCGACAAAGTCTTCAGATTGAAATTTGGGTACTAACGAAAAAAATGAGCCAAATGAAGGAAGAACGGATGGGACACCCAGTTGACACGTAAAGGCCAAAATTCTTCGATGCAATATTCGGGCTCGCTCTCCAACAAATGATACTATCCGTTCCCTAACCTGGGCCTCCCTTACGATGTTTGAATAGCCAATTTTTTTGCTGGAATAACTGACTGAAGTCTGAGGCGATGGATGTCAGCGAATAAACCCGTGTTGCTTGGGCAGAAATTGACTAGTGACAATGATGAGTGTTTATCGAAGAAACCCTAGGTGGAGGAAGCGTGAGGAGTGGGAGAGGATATATCCTGCAGCCAAAAGTTTTTCTGACAAGGAATATGTACTTTTTGTAGGGATTTGCGGCCTTTTGCCCAAGCTACTAAGCGGTCTTGGTTGAGCCGTCAAAAGTCTGACGCCGAACTCGTTGGCTAAATAACTGAACTGTGAATTTTCGGCGACGCAGTCCTTAGTATATATACCATATAGACAAATTGTGGGGGGAAAAGATACATAGGCAAATACCATCTCGGAGAGGTCTTGATTTATTCCCATGGGCAAAGTCGTCGTGATTTAGTAGGAAGTCGTGACAAGCAAATCGCAGTCGTTGAAATATTGGTCGATGGACGGGGTATCTCGCTCTTAGCACTTCTTTCTCCAAATATGCAGTATAATTCGCAACGCTATCATCACCGTACACAACAAAGTCCAATCAATGTTTTATCTCCAGTTTTCTGCCGCTTTTTCAAATAATCCCATAACTTCTTTCCAATTCCTGAGGCGGTTGCTCCAAATTTAGCTGGGAGGTTGGCAAAGGACAGCCTGGCCAGCCTATTCATGTCCCATCAAATTTCAACACAGCGTCAACCAGTATCAAATAAGATTTACGTACCACCGGAAGGAGGCAGCACCTAGCGGTTTTGCCGATGGCGGCACAAGTCGAGGTGAAGGCGGAGATGGAGTGAGGGATGGGGGAGGCTGTAAGTAAAAATAAGCGATCTCTTTCGATCCAAAGTTCGGGCGAAAGCTTACGAGGAGTGCAGTCGAGGTCAGCGACGCCGAGGATGTCGGTGGCACAGCACTCGGGGTTGGGGAAAGTGGATGAATGGCAGACAATGCCGTCGCCGCCACCTCCACCGCCACCGCCGGGCAATGCGAGGGCAACTGCCACACTGGCGAGGACTGAGGTGATCATGAAGAATCGCATGTTGATAAGAGGTAGTTGGCTTAGACTCGGAGTTGACTTCTGAGTTCTGGTTTTTTGTGGGAGGTGGTGTAGTGCCTTTATACGATTTTCGGCTAGGCGCTATTCTACTTTCTGACATCTGAGAAACTACATATAAGCCACCCTTACTCCCTCGCTCCACACTTATCGCTTCTTCGGTCGCTTCCTATCACCAGCTGTCAAGGTCAACAGTCAAATGTCCATCAATGATGAACAAAACTTGTTGACGGTGACTTTACCGGTCCTTTAATATTACTACTTAATTAAAATTTTGAATTTGAACTGGAGAGATGACAGATGACATCGGTTTTGTTCACAAAAGAGAACTGGAAGACTCGCATTCCCATGCATGACGTGCAGCAATGGCCCCGAAAAACAAGTTCTTCTTCGCAGATCTGGTTTTCACGGGAAACATTTCAATGGCGTGCGGCTCCATTCCATACTTCAAGCTATTTCCAATGATGGTAAGTCTATCTCCGCATTAATTGCAGTTGAATACAATGGAACCCCTCATAACACCTCTCGTAACCCGTACAGCCCTATAACCCATAGGTTTGGGTCGCCACCGAATTCAGATTTTACACCCAAATCGATCTCTCAAAACAGATAACTTCCCATAACCCATAGCGTGGGCCGTCCACCGAGAGGGGTTCGACTGTAGTTCCCGTCACCCATTCGGGGAGTTCGGGGAGGTGGCCTCGACTCCTCAAGCGCTCCGGAGCAGTTTGATCGCGTCAAGTTGCCCTGGAAAGCTCCGCAAGGGAACCACGATGTGCTGATGACGACATACTTATGGCATCCCAAAATTGTGGACCGGGATTTTTGCCCCACATTCTTAACCGTTCCATCTCGAATGTCGGCACCTTGACCCGTCTTGAGAAGGTGGGTGACCGACAGTCGTGAGAGATACAGTGGGGTTTGCAACTCAAATGGAATTTGAGGGACCCAAAGTTCTTGGCCCGGCCCCACGCGAGTCTGCGTTAATTGTAGTTGAACATCAAAGTTATCAAAATCCTGAGTCCTGAAAAATATACCTTTTGGCGGATCTCCGGTCACTCCTCACGGTCGTAGAAGCATGTCAAATTCATCAAAAAGGTGTCAAACGTCCTAGAATGTAGTACAGCCGTTTGCAACATAATGGGGAATTTTACCCCCACGTCTATTTTAATTTGTTTCCGGAGCTTAAAAGCTCCCCTCATACGTACAACGTACGTACGAGCCATTACTGCAAGAATAGTTGAACCAAAAATTCGCTATCATTTTGCCAACGTCATTGGCCGTAATTGATAGATCCACTCGCATCTCCAGTATTCATGTGTCTCTGCAAACTTTCTACTCAGCCAAATCAGGTAGCTTGGCCGTGATGCTGGTCATCAGGTTCATAGCAACCCACATCCTCACGACTTCGAACCTCTCCGCACCTCTCCGCAAGTGACCCGTTATTCACTTGTCATTTTCATGCACCCTGGACATGGGCTTCGATATGTGATGGAAGGAAGGCGAGAAGCCCGAGCCATCCATGGTAGGAATGACAATCTGGTCATGCACTTTCGTGATTTATTTGTGCACCTCAACCAAGGACATGAACGCTGTCAACACGAAGTGGGTGAAGGATAGAATGGAAGCAGTGGCCCAATCTTCCATTCTTCAAGCCAGCCGTTAAATAATTTTATTCGAATTTCATGACTGTGGATTCAGAGGTGTATATGTACTTTGCTTTAAGACGGTCACCTCTGAAATTTGGGTCCGCCCCGGGTTATTCTGTGTCTCACATGGTATTCGAGTCAAGCAGAGCCTGAGTTACGAGTACGGTACGGAATTCGTGAGGGGTTGAACCAGCTATTCATTGATGTCGTGCCACTGTAAATTCCATTCGTTACGGAGATGTGGCACGTGTACTTGACCAACAAACGGATGACCTTCTCAATCAGCTCAGGATACGCAGGGCGATGTCACCCCTTGGCCCTAACGCACCAATCCTCAGCAGCAGCCAGCTCGAACCATAGCTGGCGGAATCTACCAAGTTGATCAGTCGTCTCGGCCTAGCACTCCGAGCTCAGTGCCCAGTCGGTACTCGTTTCCCACCATCCCAATACCATGGGCGCTTATGCTACTTACGAAGATCCGATGTTCGTAGGTGCTAACGGTGTATCCGTCTACCTTCAGCAGCACCTCAGGTCCAACCGATGCCGTTCAGACGATTACTGTGAGTCCTGAACACTGCTACTTACCATCCGTCACTCATTTCTAGTTGATAGAAGCATTTCCCGCGCACGTTGTACATGCGAGTCGTCCTTTTATTTTGATCAGCAGGCCACACTAATGATCCCCATATCTCGACATTCGGTGATGGTGGGAACTTAAAATGCAAAAAAAACCCCTTCTATTTGTGACTCCCTTTCTGTGTCAACTCATCTGTGTTCCTGTTTGATACGTACATATCAACAACACGCAACAAACACCCTCCGCCCACCTGGCAGATCCAACCAACTACTAGGAGTAACCAGTGCCCTTAGACTCCCCCGTGTCATACTCGGCCGCCTCGAGTACTACCTAACCTGTATGATCAACCCCCAAAATTCACATTAAATAACGTAAGGGATTCCTGCCTAATAGCCAAAGTTGGATGCAAGAGATCTACGTGAACACGGGGGGAATCGAAATTGGGAAAATATCTGTTACAAAAAGTCAGATCTACCAGGTTGGGATTAGAGAGATGCTCTGCATCCTCCCTCCATTTTGCGGGGTGGTCTGAGAAGACGGTCATCCATTTTATCCGCAACCGCACGGAAATTTAACAGCTAGCCCCTCTTGGGTCGTTTTCTCACAAAAGACGGGACCGAATGTAATACAGCCGAACCCCATCATAACCTATACCCCTCGGTGAACGGCCCACGCTATGGGTTATGGGAGGTTATCGGTTTTGAAAGGTCGATTTGGGTGTAAAATCTGAATTCTGTGGCGGCCCAAACCTATGGGTTATGGGGCTGTACGGGTTACCAGAGGTATGAGTTATGAGGGGTTCGACTGTATACATATTATTGATCTGTAAGGAAGGACCGTCAAAGTCATCGTTCACAAATTCCTGGAATTCTGGAATGCCATAAGATACACATCAGCAAATCCTGCTTCCCGGTCTAAAGCACTGCGGAGCGCTCCAGGGAAACTTTACATGCTCCGGAGCGCTTGAGGCCACCTCCCAAAGGGGTGACGGGAGTTATTCAACTGCAATTAACGCGGAGGTAGACTTACCTGCCGGCCACCTATAACCGTTACTTTGGGACAGTGGCTGTGCAGTAACCAAATCGGCGGAGAATAGTCAACCTCGCCAAAAATGTCTCACTCCTGCAACTTTAGATATGAACAGGAACAGCACTGTTGAGTTTCCGCCTCGAACTTTAATCCGAAAAAGGAAGAAATTTATTTTTAGAAACACCTTGCTGCGCCTTTGTTTGTTCAAACGCTTTGTGTGTTTTCGACCTCACCCTCTGCACCAACCTCCGTATCATGTCGTCCCAAATGGCGGTTTATGGCACCCGCCCGTTTGACTACCCCTGCTTTCCACCACCGCCTCGCGACCTCAGCATCTCCTCACCAACAAAACCTCATGACGCGATGCACACGAAATCAGCCCAATGCCACACGACTGCGAATCCAGCTCAACGCGGACCTTGAAAAACCCGCAACTGTGAAACCCGCCCAACGCCCACATTACCAATTGTTCAAACGCTAGCACTGCTCCAGGAACAGGGACCAGCTTGGCAATGTTTGGCCTGTTCCGATACCGTGCCGAAGGTAGCGATTGCATAATATACATAATATGTAATTTCCAATAATATCACCTAAGAATAGCCCAGGTGCAAATAAACGAGCCGAGCGGTAAACAAGAACCACGGTTTCAGAGTTCGCACGGTCCTTCACCTGTTCCACCACCTTCCTCCATCTTCCTCAAGCTCGAAATCCTACAAGACACCTTCGTTATGGGTTTTCTCGCTTGATATTTTTTTCTTTTTACCCACCCCTCCCTCCCTGAATTAATACTCGTATATTTGAAAGAACTACATTATTACTTGCTCTCACCTGCCACATCTGATACAAGGAAATTCACCGAGCGAAGGTCCCGCCCACCCGGTGGCCCCATTGCTCCGTGTTCCGATCTGAGCTGCGCTCAGATCCCAACCACTAACCTTGTATCATTCGTAGTTCGGTGAGAGACGAAGCTGGATATATGGCGAGGGGCCCTATTCGGTTGCTGGCACACAGTCGACACGCTGTCCGCCACGCCATCAGGGGTTGTGATGGATGTCCGTGGCGCTGTTTCTGGCACCTCGCGCTCGTTGTTGGATGCAGTGAGCACCCATGGGCCATATGTCACTGCTTTCAATCGCCCATTGCATTTTTTGTACCCTCAGTGCCCATGTATATTTGAAAATTCAATAGTCATGTATTTAGCGCAATGACTAGTAAGTTCCAGCTCTTCACCATATACCCAATATACACCTCCCTTGTGTCCCCTTTTCCTCAAAATTGTGAACCTCTCGTTTCACCACCCTTCGTGCCCTCCCCCTTCAGTACACACTTAATGCTCAGGAATTTCCCTTTGAAATCGATCAACGTTCACTGGGACGACATCACCCATATAACTCTCTGCGATATCAATGCCGAGGCATGCATCGATGTCTTACGACGAGTGCCCGCCCTGGAATAATTTATTGCTCTTTGCAAAAAGGTTGGCCACGGTCACTTTTCGTGTCACACATCAGTTTTGAGGCGTTTTCGGCCTCGAAACACTTTCCTCTCGTATCTCTACAATAACACTATGTATTCGTATAA
>Ga0307513_10005156_pt1 | contig 17297 bp, 15 predicted proteins | sample 15_EM_MG_FD_202174 | JGI IMG/M metagenome (GOLD analysis project Ga0307513, IMG submission 202174) | Populus trichocarpa ectomycorrhiza microbial communities from riparian zone in the Pacific Northwest, United States - 15_EM | ecosystem: Host-associated > Plants > Roots > Unclassified | place... | reverse complement strand
TTGTAAAGTAAATCAAAACCAGGTAACTCTGAATATATAAGTCTTATACTATCCTTCTAGCTATTTTAGAATGCATTTCTTGGGGGGTTTTTGAATTTTATATCCTTAGAAAAGAGTGCAAGTTCTCTCTGGCATAAGTGATCTTAAAGCCACTATAGCAGAGCAACAATTCATTTACATGAAATTAAAAATACATATTCTGATTCTCCATATATTAAAGTACCTGTAGCTAGAGTTTTATGGTGGTATCTCTATTATTAACAGAGATAATCCAATTGATGTTACATTTTTCACTGGTTGCCATGGGTGAGCGGGATCCCAGTAGTGAGCGGGATCACCGTAATTTACGTTAGAATATATCAGTATTCTCAAGCGCCCTATAGGCACCGCCAGGACTGCAGTTTCGGGAACACCCGGGCATCTGTCTCAAGCTGTAGGGCAAGAGCATCCGTCCTTTGGGAAAGACTACCGTCTAAGAGGGTGACTGTATGGCCCTACAGTCCTCGACGGGTCGGTAACTCCCGAATCGTACCTGCAGCCCTCACCCTTCTTCTGTAGTCCTTGTCCGTCTTCTACAGTCCTCACCCGTCATCTGCAGTCCTCGCCAATTACCTGTAGGGCCCATCAATCATCTACAGGGCCCACCCGTCGTGCGGAGTTACCTAGAAAATTGCGCTATCTAAGACCCCTACCGTCCCGCCAGTCCGTCCTAGGCTATCATCTGGGCCGACGCCAAGATACCCGTCCGTCTCGGGAGCCCTTTCAGGTACTGCAGTCCGTCTCATCCGACCCGAAGACGGACGGACTGGACGTTTGGGAACACTGGAATATATATTGTACCACTTGATTAATGCCAGCAAGTCAATACATTTTTAACTTATCCTAGCTATTGTGCAATTTCTCAAAATGTGTTTCAGTTTATGCGAATATAACCCCCCAATCCGAAAGCAAGACAAGCAGGCCCCGTTAGCTAGCCATCAGTAGCTAACCCAAGTATAGACCAGAATCCATGAGTGAAATTCCAGGGATCTAGTTATTCATGCCGTACTTAACACCTTACTTAGTACTCCATCACCACTTCCTCCATGTCTGAACGGCCCTGAATTCACAGAAATACCCTCTCTAACTCACCCATTACCATACTCTATCAATACCAGAGTCTGCAATGCAAACCTTACCATTAAATAAAACACATGCCAAAAAAAACCCCTCCCCTTTCCCGAATTGAGCCTCCACCAACCTCACACTACGCTTCCTCCACCACCTGACACACCACCACTACCTCCACCCTATGCAGTTAAATATTGCAAGATGCTCAGCATTCCCAACGGTCCAGGGGTCCGGTAGGGCTTGGAGGATCGACTAAGAAGAGCCCTGGGCTGGACTGGACAACAAAAAAACACGTCTCGTCCTCATCTGCAAAACCTAAAAACAGCTGTTATTACCAAGGACCACGGGCCCGGCAACCCGAGACTATAATCTGTGGGGGTGCATGAAGACCGGGGTTGTGTTGCAAGAATCACAGTCTACGGCGGGGCATGGCGGGGGACTGTGGGTGACGACCGGTGACAGCAGGCAACTGCTGGGTCTATGAGGAAACTCCCGGGATGGGAGAAGACCATGATTGCAAGTGACGGGGGGTGACGACTGATAGTTGGCAAATACAAGTGAAGGTAAATGAAACACATGAAACAGTGGGTGCTAGCCAGTTAGAGTGGAGGATAATAGCAGCAGGATTCTAATATCAACTAAGCTGGTGTTTTACATGACTGCAAAGTCCAACCAGCCATATGGCATTTATGACTCCGATTGAATTATAAAGAGGGGGGAATGAGTTATTGAGATATCTGATACGGACAATAGAAAGGATGTAAAGCTGACAATTGTTCAAAATAGAAGACAGCACTGGATACAAACTGCACAATCCTCCTGATACAGCACTTTACGACTAAGTTTGACTTCAACTATTTTTCTATCCTAACTCCACATTCAAGTTATCTACAACAGCCATTCGGTATGTCGATCCTACCCAAGGATTCCGCATCACAAGAAACCATTTAGGATTTTAATGTTAGCATGATTCCCAGTATACTTAACACTCCCGACCTCGGCCCAATTCAGAGCATGGAGGAGTCCCTTGGTAGTATAAGTACTCAGAGTAGCACACCCAGCGGTCTCATATTCTACCTCCATGAACTGGGGGAAGCCGACCCAAGACATTACAGGGGTGATATCACGGTGGGGGGCTGCGGGGCCCAACGTCCTCCACTCTAAATCGTCGGGCAATTTTTTCTGAAGAACGGGACGAGACGACAAAAAGTCGCCCGTCCCGTCCTGGCTCAAGACGGATCGATTGCCCGGTTGGGAACACTGAAGCTGCTTACCAGCGCATAACCACTTAGTCACGCAGCCACCTCTCAGTCCTCAATAGCAACCCCCGCCTTCCCCCCCTCCCTCCCACTCTTAGACCCCTTCCAAGAGACCGAACAATGGAACCAATCTCAGCCCATTTCTCATTTATCCTTTCACCTCTCTTATCTTCACCCTCGTAATTGCACTGCACTTTCCGCCGGAAATAGCCCATCTGTTAAGCACACCCCTCATTGGGCTCAACTCGCCCGCAATCATTTCTTACAGAAAGCAACACTCAAGTCATGAAAGGTCACTCGCACTCTTAATCTATGCATTAGAGAAGTTGAAGAAATTGGAGTATCCTCCCAGCATTGGCACTCCAACCCTTGAAAATTCTTCAGCCCTGTTCGGGCGAGAAGGAGGAGGATAGGTAAGGTGCGAACCCCCCCCCCTGTACAAAACCTAGGAAATGTCTTGAACCAGGAAGCACATAGATCATCTAAAATTACCCAAAAAACAAGTTTGACGTAATAATATTTTAGAAGAAAAAAAATCTCAATCACCGTGCAGGAGTAAGGTAGCAGGACTAAAGCGCAGGAGATTCTAGCTCAAATATAATGCCTCACAATTTACCTCTCCCGAATCCGGAGGCTCTTTTCTAGTTTTTTCTCGCAGAACTTGCCTCTCTGGATTTGTGTGGAACTAATTACATACGGCCAATTCACCACCCCCCTTCTACTCTACTTTTTCCGCTCCGGTACCTTATTTCAATTACTATCTTACCCGAGCATTTGGCCCCTGCATGTCCTGGCGGTGGGTGGGTGGAGGGAGGAAGGAAAGAAGGAAGGAATCAGAGAGGTTATATATAAGAATTGTGACAAACTGCAAGTGCCACCACTAGACTACCTCCAACCCATGCCATTTTTAAATATCGGAACACTTGCTTACCGGAGAAATAGCTGCCTAGTAGTCATGTAGCCATACCTCCCAGCTCCTCAATAGCAAGCCCCTCTTTCTCCCACCCCCCCTCCTGACAGGCCAATCAATCAATGGAACCAACCTGACCCCCCCCCCATTTTCTTATTTTGCCTTTCACTTCTCTTATTCCCATCCCCCGCCCCTGCTCCCTCTTCACACTCGAGTAGTAGCCACTATGGAAATATTTCCGTCCGTCTGTTTGTCATACCACCCACCCACCGTGTGCAACCAGCCAGCGACTACACCCCCAACAGAATGGCAAGAGCAGTCATGAAAAATCACTCGCTGTAAATTTACAAATTAGTTGTTGAATTTTCTTGTTATACTGTCCTCAAACAACGGCTTTTGTCGCAAGCGTTTCCTTTCTTCCATATGTCACTTCCGTCCTATGGGGTTACTTACCTCTTTTGTGGCGGTGGTAAGACATGGTTGGTTGGTGATTATACAGAGGGGGGCTATTTCGTATCTGATAGTAGGCTTCTTTAGTACGTCACTCCAGATTTGGAGGGCGGAACTTATGATACGTTATGGGCTGTGGAGGACTGGAAACGGGTTCTTTCTTTCTCATGACTCGGAGGGATGAGGTCACTGAAGTTCTCTATATATGTTTCGGCTATCTGGCAACTTTTGTTTTGGCTATTGGTAAGAAGGAAGGAAGGAAGGAATATCACTGTGAGCCGAAAGTTGCGCCAAGGGATTACTGTTTCGGTTTTTCATTGATTGCGACGAATTAATTCCAATAATTAGAAAAAAAACTGGAAGTGGAATATCCCTCCAGTGTTATTGCACTCACACTCTCCCGTCGAACAATCCACCAACAAATCCTCTTCCCCTACTATGATACTACATAGGTGTAAGGAGCAGGAGTGGAAGTATGCCGGAAAACTCCTCTCCCCCCACATAAAAACTTATTTACAAGACCTCTTGAATAAGGAAGTAGTCTGTGGATGGATGACCTACCTACTGAAACCGCCCCCAAAACAAGTTTGACATAATATGAAGAGAAAAGAGAAAAATATTAATTACCGCGGGATACTTTAGCAGCTGAAGATCCACACCTCTCGGCAATAACCATTTCCCATTGACCGAATCTGCAAACCTTTTTTACCGTCTTCCATTCCATAGCGAACCATCTGCAAGTTTAAGCAATGTGATTGGCTAAAAACCCAGTCCGGAATTCGATAGTGGCTAGTATTTGGGGTGGATGGCTCGCTATGCCGGGCGCTCGCTATGGCGTGGAAGACGTTATACGCTTATCAAACTTTGCGGAGGAATTTGTTTCGGAATCTATTTACGCCTAATTCACCCCCCGCCCCCCCTCGTCTGATCTTCCTTCCTTCCTTCCTTCCTTCCTCTCTCTCTCTAGTATGTTGTTGTTTGTTTGGATTATCTTACTTGGGTATTTGGCCCTGCATGCCCTGGCAAATAAGGGGGGGGGACGACGAATTCGAGAGGCTGCCATATATGCTATTATAGAAATGTGAAAAACTATAAGTATTATTATAGTACTTGTACAGTTACTCGTACACTCCTCTAACAAAAGCCTTAGCACCCTGGTAAAATTTTATTATTATTCAACTTGCTTCACCTCAACTATCATACATACTTGTACATACCGTACCAGCCTCATTCCAAAAGTTCTCGCACCCTGGCTGGCATCATACCGTGACAAATTTCTATATACCAGACGTATTATATATATAGCCCCCTTCTTCTTCTTCTTCTTCTTCTTCTTCTCATAGTATGATATGATACAAGCAAGCCTGGGTGCGAGAACTTTTGGAACGAGGCCGTACTGTACTCCACATAATTAATTACCCATGCTCACAAAGTATGATATGATAGAAGAAAAAAATGCGATCGCGAGAAAACAGAGCCTTGTAATTTCTATTTCTTGTTCATCATCATCATTAATTCAAAGCTGAGGGAGGGAAGGAAGGAAGGAAGGACATACAAAGCTGGTAGGTAAGTTTAGAGGCATTCTTGTCCCATCAACTCACTCTCAGTCGGGGTGTGCCAGGACTTTTGTTACACGAGTCCCGTTTTCCCAAGTGGACGCCGACAATAAAAAATAAATAAAAATCGAAAAGAAGATCGAAAAAAAGTTGAAAAAAACACCTTAAACCCAATGATACGAGAATCCGTACCTTCATTCACTTAATCCACCGCCCAAATCCCATACCGATAATAGTAGTCATGCGCCTCCGCTTTACACCAACCTACATACATACATGAATGAATAAATAAATAATAATCTACCTATTTAATCATCTACATACATAATATTATAACCTTTTTATAAAAAAAAAAGTTAAAAACGAGAGGCACAACACAAACTCATTATTCCCCCCCGACGCCGCCGCCCATCAAGAACTTCGCAATAGCACTTTTCTTAATGCTATTCTTCCATCCCTTCTTCTCGTTTGCGTCTCCACCAATCCCTTCCTCCCCCGCTTCCGCCTGCTGCACCTCTTCCTCCGCCTGATGAGGCTTCTTCCCTCCCCCCCACAAAAGCTTCTTGACGACGGCAGACCTCTTTCCCCTACGAATGGCAGTGGTAGCGGTCTGCGAGCTGGAGTGGGTGTCAAAGACCGAAAGTGTGACACCTCCCATGATCTCGTCGATGCCCGGGAGGGGTGGCGAGGAGCCGTGCATACTCAGATCGGATGGGTGGTAACGGTGAGTGAAATTGGTGGTGGTGGTGGTGGCAGTGATCGGGGAGGAGACGTGAGAGACGGAGGCAGAGTACTCGGTGTTTGTATCTGAGTCTTGGAGCCAGAAGGAGGAGTGGTTGTTGGACTGCGGGGAAGAGATAGTAGTGCTACCGCTGTTGTGGTTGTCACCTTTTGCTGCGACTTCTTCTTCGAGTTCCCCTTCGAGTTCCCCTTCGAGTTCCCCTTCGAGGGTTGGGATTTGTTGTTCTAGGCTGTCGGGGTTGTCAAAGGCGTCGTCGGAGTAGTGGCAGTCGTCTTCCTCGAGAATCCAGCTACCGGTAAGACCATCCGGGATGGGGGTTCGCAGGTCATAGCCTGAGTAGGGGCGTATGATTGAAGACGACGATAGCTCGGAGGAAAAAGACGAGGGTGAAGTGCGGCCAGGAAGAGCTATGATGTTTTGAAAGGCCGCTTTAAAGTCAAAGACACTCTGTGTGTCAGAGTCACTGTCTTCTTCTCTTTTATATACTCCCGCGAGCTTTGCCAATGCCTTTTTACGGGCTTTGTCTCTTTTGTAGAGCTCCAACTCAGGGTCCACCTCAACTTCGGGGTCGGCCTCGACCTCAGCGTCGACCTCAATTTCAGCGTCGACCTCAATTTCAGCGCCGACCTCAACTCCAGGGTCCACCTCAACTCCGGGGTCGGCCTCAACCTCAACGCCGACCTCAATTTCAGCTTCGGCCTCGACTTCAGGGCCGACATCAACTTCCTCGGGCTCGGGCTCAGGTTCTGGATCTTCTGGGATAGGCTCTTCATCAAAGCAATCGCTGATAGCCACTCTAGCGTTCTTCCTATGGTGTCTTGAGGATTGGACGATGGTAGTAGTGGCGGCGGTGGTGGTGGTGGTGGTAGCAGTGGACTCCATAACTCCAGGAGTACTCGGTTGCATCGCCAACTTGACCCTCGCCATCTCAACACTGCCTGGCCACGGCTCGGTCCAAGAAACCATAATTTCACCATTTTTCAAATCGCTCGCCCAGGTATGAGCATGGACTCCAAACCTTACGCCTTTATTTCCTCTATTCGCTGTAGTGAGATCAAAAAGCGAAGCCTCGCCGAACCAAGGTCCCATTGGCGCATCTGCAAGTCTCATCTTGACCATTGCTCCCTTATCGTCACCACTACCACCTAGTTCGCATCCGATGAAGATAAAGTGTCCCGGTTCAGTGAAGAGTTGCGCGTGCATTACTGTCCCGCTCTGGACGTTTTTCATGACGCATCCAAACTCCGGTGGGGGTATAAACTTTCCTTGCGGGTAGTAGAACGAGGCCGCAGGCGATTGGGAGGCTTGGGGGAAGTTGACAAAGTCCTGGCCATTCCAGTATTTGTAGTTTTCTGCATGCCAGTATGCGCGATTGCGGTAGGGGACGCGGCAGAGGTGAATTGGGACATCGAGTTTTGATGCGCCGGTAGTGGTAGGGGGTGTGGTTTGATAGATTGGGCCGCTGCAGCTTCCGTCGTTAGCGAAAGAAGTAGGAGCGCCAGAGCCATAAAGGTAAATGTAATCCCCGTGAAGAACAGTTGAGATATCGCCCCATCTTGGACCGAATCCCTACTTTTGTCAGCCACTTACTGTACCCAACCAAGCGGAAACAAAACAGGAAAACTTACATCAAAAACTAACTCTCCCTTCCTGTCACACCTCGGCGCACCCTCCGCGTCAATCTTCACCTCTGCCACTCCAACTCCACAAAACACATCCGCACCACCCTTACCACCCCTCATCTTCATAAACCACACAACACCAAACTCCTTCCCGGGCACCTGCACGATAGAATTAAACACCGTCAGATAGTAGCCCCTGGCTGTACCCGCTGCCCTCTCCGCGTGAGAGAAGGGTATGAATTGCGGGATGTAGCGGCGGTCGGTGTAAGTGGGATAGGTAGTAACAGTCGGGTTGGACAGGCTGCCAAAGGCGGCGGTAATGCTGGCAATCGGCGTGTATTCCATCCTTGGAAATCGCGGGGCGGGGGTGATCTCAAAAGTATCATTAAAAAGAAAAAAAGGTTCGTAGTTTAAGAGCGTAGAGCAGCCATGGGTGCGCGCATAATTGCGGGAGTCGGCTGAGCCATAAGTTTTAGCTTGGGATGATAGTGGGAAGGGGGGGGGGGGATTATACCGTCACGGACTTGTCCAAGGAACTCAATAGAGTGTACTCGTGGTGGATAGTCTGCGCGGGCGCATAGTATGTTGCCTTCACACACGGGTGACTCGAGCGCCATTTTGGCCAGCTGTGAAACGTTGGTATCGAACACAAAATAATAATAATAATAATATGCGTTTGACTTTGGGAGGAGAGTGTGGGAGTGCGTGTGGAACGAAGGGGAGGAGAAGAGAATAAAAGGTGGGGTGTGGCCGCTGGCAGTGGGGGAGGAAAGAGGGATCTAGGGACAAAAACCTGGGGTAATAATTGCTCCATAGGAACCCTAGACAGGTGAGGCTTAGAAGCTTGATTTTGGGCCCCATGGGGCAGCGTCCCCTCGGACGCAGCACAGAATGCCGAGAGTGGGGTATCTGGTTTCCATAACCCTCTCAGAGGAGGAAGGATCTAACGACCTGTAAAAAAAGGTGTTATTAGTCCTAAAATTGCGTTCATCAAGAGTAGAGACTCGGAGATTCCATTATGGTATCACGAACATACCTCCATGTAATACATCGGCCTCTTATTTTGCTCTCCGTTCTACGTAACAAGGCTATGATACACCCAATCCTCCCCCATCCCATCTTCTCCGGAGAGAAACAGTGAGGTACATCCCTCAATTACCCCCCCAAGATCCTATACACAACCAAACCGTCCACAAAAACAAAAAGTCCGACAAAAAACGCCATAGCTACCCACACTGCTTTAACAAAATCCAAAGATCGCAAGAACATCATATTCATACAAGCCCTCCTAATCAAATCCAAGAGTCCCAGCCCAGCGTCCCCATCGCAATATTCTCGTCCACCGACGCCCAAAAGCTATCATCCGGGAACATTTCCCCGTCCCCCGTGAACACCAATTGCTCCGGGGGTGCCGTCATACCGGTCCATTCGCCCGTCAAAGCGTAGCCGGAAGCGGCGGGTGTTGGGGCGAGAGGTTGCGGCTGGGGATGCTGTGGAGGCGGAAGCGGTAGGAAAGGATTCTGCGTTGGATCCCCCTGTTGCAGTCGCTGTCGCATGAAGTATTTGTTTCCCTTGGGGGAGCCGAAATTTGAATTCTTGAGCGCTGTGCCAGGAGGGAAGTGCAAAGTCATGGCCCCGGGAGATCCTGCACAGGGGCTGTGCGGGTAGTTGCTATTCGGCAAAGGTGTGGAGGCCGAGTCCCCGCTCATACTCAGGCTCCCCGGCGTCCCACCAACTCCGGTTCCACTTTCGCCATTGCCCAGACCAAGTCGGGATACTGGCTCAACTGGCACGCCCAGCGCCTGCTCTATCTCTGTGCTTCGTCGAAGGTAGCACTTTTGAATAATCTTCATTATCATAGCAAACGTTCCAGCGCCCCGACACTTGTCCTCTGCGGCTGCCCCTTCTAGCTTCAAGATCAACTGTTCTAGGGATTGTGCTATTTTAAGGTCCTTCCTGTCTATGTGTTTTCCTAATTCGGATTTCGGGGACCAGGCGGCGAAGTAGATGGTTAATAGGATCATGTGGACATAGCTGCAACGGATGAAGTTGAACATTGGAAGGGACCGTGCGGAAATTAGTGGGAGAGAGAGGAACGTCGATACTATCGTATTGGCAGAGAACATACACGTTTTAATCGCGTTAAGGTGCAGAGAGGTAAGTGGTTGAGACGAAGCTGGTGGGCGGAGTAACGATTGGGAAAAAGGAGAACGGAAGTCTTCAACGTTGTGGTTATTGTGAAGAGCAATCTCATTAGTGTAAATCGAGACCATGTGGAAGGACATCTCCAGTTGTGCTACATAGGGTCAGCATAAGAATAAACTACATGACAGGGTGTGGTATTACGGTGCTGAGCCTTTTCTGGAAGCTCGTCCTTCCAGGTCTTTAACCTTCTGCTGAACTCCTGAAGTTTAAGCTGGACCCTCTCTTCCTGAAGATCGACCACTGCGTCCACCCGATCAAAGGCGAACTCGTTCCCCACATCCTCCGCAATCCTTTGCACTTTTACCAAATTAGCGAGGATGATGTCTGTCTTTGCTGCCTTGGGATTGGTTTCCAGCTCTTGGACACATTCAGCCATGAAGGGTGTGAAACGCAAGACATTAGGTCTCCGTAAGGCCATGGCAACATTGCAACAAGTCCAGTAACAAGCCAGCAACGTTCTTCGTGACTCGAGCGTTGACGAATCCACAAAAAGACACCCGGGTGTGCGAGGCCCAGCAGGTTCTCCCGGACGCATCACACGAGGTATCGTCGAGAGTATTGGCAACCCCCGCGATTTCGGCAAAACAGCCCTACGACCAAGCCCAATTTCCAGCGCCATGGAAGCAGCTTGGTGGGTGAGCATGTAGAATTTAAGCTCGTAAACGTGCTCTGGTGGGTAATACCATACCGATGTAACCAGTAACGCCTGAACAAGTTCGAGACCCTTCTCCCCATTTATCATAATCTTCTCTGCCAGCGTCCGTGAAATCTCCTTGTGCAGCGCATGGTGTAGATCCGGGTGACTCATCCTGGATGCTGACGCAAGAATTGCGAGAAATAAGGTTGGCTTCTCCTTCCGTACTTCGTCGGCTGTAGTACCGGGTGGAAACACAACTGCTGGAAAATGCGGCACTAGATTCTCGATATAGTGGTCAAAGATTTCCCTGGCCATTTCTATGCCCAACAATTGTCTGCCTATCACGTCCACGTACTCGTGTCGATGCTCATTCCCTTCCGCAGGTTTTATATGCGTGTCCACGGGGATTTTGCTTCCTTTGGGAGCAAGGAATGATGGGAAGTATGGCGAGTACTCTCCTGCATCACACTGGAGTTGTTGGTGAGCCTGGTTGTCATCGCTCTCCCTCTTTCGCTTTGATGGGCGTGCGGAAACCTGGCTCGGAAGGGCTGCTTCCGCAACAGCCTCCGTAGCTGTCTCGTCTTCGTAGTCCTCCTCATCGTCATCCTCTCCTTGTGATTCTCTAGCGGCCATCTGCCTGGTCGCGTTCAGACTAGCCGTCAGCGCATCAATCTTCCTTTCCAACTCTGCAACCTTTGTATCCGCCTTTTTCTGCCGCCTTCTCGATGGAGCCGTAAAAATGCAATCCCGGTTAGCTTTGGCGCATCTCTTGCACTGTTTGGAAGGGTCATCCGTGTTTGGTTCACACCGCACTTTCAACCCGCGGCAGGATTTGCATGCCCGTGGCCGCTTCTGATCCTGTAACTGTTGTAGATTTCCTACAGTCGGCGACGCGGAGAAAGAGCCAGCGCTCTGTACTGGTGTCAAGTGGGCAGCTTGCGAATAGTTTTGGAGGTGAGCGCCTGGGGCTTGTGAATGTGGGGGGCGCGCTGGATCATGAGAGACGGTGACCAGTGGCGGTAGAGAGTGAGAAGATCCGAAGCGCTCTCCGTGGCCCGCATCCGAATGCCTCGAGCTATCCGTCGGATTCGAGTCGATCTCCATCTAAGGAATCGGCAAGGCTTAAGCCAGGTATATTGGGTCGCAGTGGGGAAATGCCGGGGTGGCGGGAGCCAGCAGAACAGAACTCGGGATGTCGGGGAGTGGGTGAAAGCAAAAAACGACCTGAAAATTGTTCCCAAGGAGAGCAGGATAAGCGAAGACCCGTTCCCGTCGGATCTACGAAGAAACACGCCCCGAAGCACGAAGACCTCCGGGATGCCGCAGGTTCCAAGGCAAAGTGAGCGGGATACCGTGATTACCGTATCTCCGGTCGAAGCTTTCTCTAGCGTACAGGGACCAGATGGAAGGGCTCAGAGGTGACAATTAATGGATCGCGTGCTCTAAGGGTTGGGAGAATGCGAGTTCGAAGTTGAATACCAGTACCGGTATATCGCTACAGCACCGTAAGCACTAGCACAATACTGGTACAGTACCTTGGGTGGCGGAACTGATGGACACTACGGTGCTTGGGAGAAACGGTAAAAGACCAGACTCTGACGGACGGAGAACCACCAGGAGAAGGGAGGCCCATGCATGAATGATTCACGGATTCGCAATTCAAGGGAATGTTTTGGCGGCTACCTCTGGTTCTCTCTACCTCTGGTTCTCCCCCGTACAGTCTACTGTAGTTATATTCCTCCACAACCAGCCATAGAGTAGCGGTACTCGTGCGATTCCTCGGGCGAGAGACGCGGTCAAAACCAGTAGCATAGTCCGTGCACCCTCCCTTTCTTAGTGACGGAAAGTATTTGTGAGAAGTTCTCATCACGATTCACGAAGGCTGCGTCGATCTTTCCCCTCCAATCAAGTTTCGCGGAGATGTGTGCATGTAGCGGTACCAAGGCTACGGGTGCGTTTAAACAATGCCAAGGGGGAGCGGAGGAGAATGCTTGAAATCCCTATCGGCGGAAGGAAGATGGAGTTCGGGCGATTGTATTATCCAGGGCAATGAGGGAAGATGATCGGAACGGTTGGTTCCGGCCAATCTGGATTCAAGAATTCCGGACCATGAACCAATCCGCGAGCCGGCAGGAATTGAGGAATTGAGAGTGAGAGGCCTGTGCTCTTTGGGACCAGGTAGAAGAGCCACACCAGCCACCATAAGGGAAAGGTTTGGATTTCATTTCTTGTGGGACAGCCACTACAAGTATCATACTCGTAGAATGGCGGTAGACCTAACTTTACCTCCCAAACCCGGTATCATAAAATTACCGGCACTTGTACTCCATACTCGAGTAGAGTAGAGTAGAGCCAGAGTCCGATACTCGAGTAGTCTACCCCTGACCAAAAGCGGCACTCCTCCTCACCCCGCAATTCGCCAAACTGCTGTACTCGAGTAATGCGACTGTTCCGCCCGCGGGTTGTACCACCAGCCAACCGCAGCTAGGCCTTGTCCCCCCCTCGTTCGTCATGTGGGTGAGTTGAGGATGTTTCCCCTCTCGAGAATCCTACCTGCTCGAGTATTTGCGGCTGCCAGTTGCAGTAACGCATGAACGGGAGATTACCGAAGAGGTACTCGTGCAAGTACCGTACCTTACTAGTAGAACGACTTGACTGTACTCGGGTGCTCGAGTACAAGCTACTCCGACACCCCCTCACCCGGATGCCAACTAAACTCAAACAGGAAAGTTTCCTGTGATAAACCGAAAGAGATCAGCTGCTTGTTTCGTCACAAAAAATCAACCAACCAGCATCTGTCCGAGTGGGAGGAGGTGTGTCCGAGTGGCTTACAAAGTCGTCCAGGGCATTGAGAAATACTGTATCATAAGCACAATACGGCACTCGAGCACTTCACCGCATCCTCCAACTTTTGGGGAGCGGGAGAAGCCTACAGGGTCTGCAGTACTCGAGTACTCGAGTACAGTACCGGTACTCAAATAGGACAGCTAATGGCTTTCGCCATGTGAAGCTCGCGCCACGACGACCCAACTCAGCGATCGAGTGGCAGGGGGGGTTGAATGATGGTGTGAAGAGCGTTGCAGAGATCGATTTCCCCTTTCCCCTGGTGCTTATTTCTGAAGAACTGCTGGTGTTTCTCGCCGATAAATATCATACCAAGTTATATTCCACGGCATAGCGAGAATGCCCATACAAATAATCCCCGTCCTATAAAAGTTCTATGGGCGTTCTCGCCCCATTGTGGACTCGCTTCGCCGTGGATCATTGTGCTGTACCGGTACTCCAGTATGATAGGATAATGTCGCGCATACTGTAGCAAGTTTGGTTGCCACCGCTAGGAGCAAATCCTGTTTACTTACTAATGCGCTTAATTTTTCTACTCGTAGAGACGCGACTCTATCCCGTCGGCGACCTTGTCCTGTCACACTCCCTTCCCTCAACTCCGTTCGAGCCTTCAGCCATCGCCTCCACAAAAGCTGGGAGAGAGAGGGCAAAAAAGCAAAAGGGAGAAAACATAAAAAAGCTTCTTTCCTTCGCCTGATCCCGACGCATCCTCACGTGGGGGAATATGCCGGTTCATCGGTTTCATTTGGCAGTTCCACTCGCTTTCCTCCCATTGGCCAATTGATGGCAGTTTACCCAACCGCAGAAGGAAGCTCCATGCCCTTCCAACATGCCGGGAAATAACAATACAGCATCGTCCCTCCCCTCCGGGCTGCAGGCAAGGAGCAGGAGGAGGAGCAGGAGGAGGAGAAGGCAGGAGTGGAGCGAACGAGAGAGTTCGTCAGGTGGACCCTTTATTTTTACTTTTATTACATCTCGCTTCTCTTCTCAGTTTCCATCCTTTTGAAATGGCGTACCGTTATGAATCTCCGCCCTCGCCCCCGGTAACTTGGGGTTTTTCTTGATTATTTCTGCTTCCCTCGCATTCATTGCTCTCTACTCTTCCCTCCCCCATCATTCTTCACAGTGAGGGAGGAAAAAAAAAAGATACTTGACACGAGGCGTTTAGGAGAGAGGGGGCTGAAAACAGACGCGATACATTACGTCACTCCCGAATAATCAACAAAGCGAGTTACTCGAACCATAAAGTGAATCCTTGAGGGCTCATTCAAAACAATCATAGCTTTCCACTCAGAATACCACCAACCCTTCAACACTGACAGAACACCCCACGGATGACGGCTCTCTCGTCTTCACTGGCCGAGAACCGGCTTCACCCCTCGGCTCAAATCCACCAAACAGTCACTACCGTAGCTGTATCGACCGGGGACTACTCTGACGATGCTGCTTGTGGGAAGCGAAAACCCGAGGTATTGGGTTCTGGCCCTGGTGGGATAGAGCCCATCGGCGCATTCGAGGTATCCAAGGGCAAGAGGCTGTTACAGGTTGGACTGGCGGTTGTGTACTGCCTCTTCGCAGCTGGTATAGTCTTCGGGTACGCCGCGTTGAAACCCGTCATGATCAAGGAGGGAATCTATAGGGACAAATGCACTGAGGAGGAGATCGAGAAGGGTTTGAGGGTTTGTTACGAGCAAGAGATACGGTTCGTGCCCCCCCTGTTTGTATGAAGGAGAGACGAATGCTAATAACCTCTCCCAACAGACTAAACTTCATGTTTACTCTTGCAGCGGTTGCCACCAATGTTTGTGCACTGCTGGTGGGGACAATATTGGACCAGTATGGACCTAGGGTTTCCGGGATTATCGGATCGGCACTGTTTGCTCTCGGATGCTTGGGTTTTTCCTTCTCAAAGCAGATACATAATTTTGATCGTGAGCTTTCCTTGTTCCTCGCCTTCTATACTTTTCTTCCTAACACTGGTGCCAAGCGTACCCGATATCCTATCTTCTTCTTGCTCTCGGTGGTCCCTTCATCTTCATCCCCTCCTTCCATCTCTCGAATGCTTTTCCGTCGCACTCGGGCCTGATTCTCTCGATGCTCACAGGAGCTTTCGACTCTTCCAGCGCCGTCTTCCTCCTCTACCGGCTCCTCTACGACCACACCGATGGGAAACTCACCCTATGCACCTGGTTCACGGCTTACTTGATCGTGCCCGCGACAATCCTGATCTTGCAACTAACTCTTATGCCCTCAAGGAGCTACAAGACCGTCGGCGAACTCGCCTGCCAAGCCGAAGTTGAAGAAGAGCTCCTCCACGAAGATCATGATAACGAAGACTACATGGAGGTCGGCGACGACGGCGTCCGCCTCTGCCGCGAGCGTCGCTCGAGCCTAATCCACGAGATCGACTCGCTCCTTGGGGGCAAAGATGCGAAGGCAATACACGACAAGAAACTCGAAGAATCCCACGAGAGTAGCGGCGTCTGGGGCGCTATGCACGGAATGTCCATAAATCGGCAAATCTGTAGCTGGTGGTTTGTACTCATAACGCTCTTCACCGTGATTCAAATGATCAGAATCAACTACTTTGTCGCGACCATCCGTCCACAATACGAATTCCTCCTCGGAAGCTACCACAGTGCGGTAGAAGTCAATCAATTCTTTGATCTGGCCTTGCCAGCCGGTGGCATCCTTGCCGTACCTTTAATCGGCTACTTGTTAGACCGCTACTCCACCCTCGTAGTCCTTCAAATCCTCGTCGCTCTCGCCGCCATAATCGGCAGCCTCGGAATCGTCAAAAACTGCTATCCCGCCGCCATAGCCGGGATAATTGGCTTTGTGGTTTACCGCCCATTCTACTATACTGCCGTGTCAGACTATGCAGCTAAAGTCTTTGGCTTTGAGACTTTCGGAAAAGTATATGGACTCATCATTTGCTTTTCTGGCCTTTTCAACTTGTCTCAGACTGGCCTGGATGCGCTCACCTTGAAGGCTTTCCGGAAGGATCCCCGGCCGGTGAATTTGGGGCTTTTGACGGCGAGCGCAGTTGTGGGGTGCATACTTGTTGGGTACGTTTGGAAAAGTGGCAGGAGTATCAAGAGGTTTAGGCTTGGGCTCGAGGCTGAAGAGGCTAGAGAGGAGATTATGCCTGGGGGAAGCTTGACTGGATATGGAGGAGTTTAAAAGTGTATGAAGGAAGGAGGAGAAAAGTATATATTGATGTTCATGAGCGATGTTTATCACAGTTACCCCTCTTTTTCCCACCTCTGTTTCTTTCCACACCTATTTTGAATTGTTTTAAAACTCATGGATCTATCTGGTTGGCAACATATTTAGCGCGTTTGGTTTGCATTTTTTAATTTATTCTCTATTTGCAATCATTTCAACTCATTTATGGGAAATTGGTCATTTTCTTACTCTCTATAAGCATTGTACTCTATCTCCCCTCTCTTTTTTATTTTTCTTTCTTTTTTTCCTGACCCCCCGTGGGCATGTAACGTTATGTGGGCCGGTTCACCAGTCTCCATCTGGCAGTTAACCTTCAAATAGCACTCGAGTAGAGTCTCTAAAATCAAGAGCTTGACAATTGGAACCGAACCTTGGATCAAGTGAATCCCATGTCAGTAAAGTCGGCGGTACAGTAGTCTACCAGACCACAGTAAAGCGAGGGAACATCAATCGGGTGCACGGAGCATTAGCTATACTGGTACCGCACCCTGTTCAGGTATTATCGTATACTAGCACTGGCAAAAAAAAAAAAAACGAGGCCATCCCCATCCCATCCCATCCCAAGAGGCACATCTCTCGCTAATACTAACAATATGTAAAGTTCTCGGGGACCACACACATATCATACCCCCTCCCCGGCCGCCCGTCAGGGGGGGGGGGGGGGGGGGCAAAAATAAAAAACCACCATAAAAAAAAAAAAATTTAAAAAAAAAAATTTTTAAAAAAAAAAAAAA
>Ga0307513_10005155_pt1 | contig 17298 bp, 12 predicted proteins | sample 15_EM_MG_FD_202174 | JGI IMG/M metagenome (GOLD analysis project Ga0307513, IMG submission 202174) | Populus trichocarpa ectomycorrhiza microbial communities from riparian zone in the Pacific Northwest, United States - 15_EM | ecosystem: Host-associated > Plants > Roots > Unclassified | place... | reverse complement strand
ATATAAATATGTATGTGAAAAAATATAAACAATTTAACTATTATATAATGCGTGAAAGGTACAAAACACACTAGGAGCTTATGTCAACCCACTGAAAGATTGTTTGTGATGGTAAAAAAATAAATGACAAAAATCATTAAAAAAAAAAACATTGGGATCAGCATGGACGACCACCAGACCGACTACTCTCCCGGCCTATCTAGAGAAAAATCCACTTTTCTTTTTCTCTTCATATTTTTTCTATGTTTTTTCTGCCCTTTTCTCTCACTTTCTTGATTTTTTTGGAATTTTAGAGAAAACAAGTATTTTAATATTAGATCAATATTTTACCGTGTAAGTTTACAGTCCGATATTAAGTGAAATTGTTGGGAAAACATGCAAGGAATCCACAAACAATTTTAAAATGGTCCCTGAATTTTTTTAGAACTTTTAAAATTATTTAGGGCTTGTTTGGCTAGACCCTAAAATAAAGGACAAGTTAAGGCTAAAAAGATGGCAGTAGGGCGTGTTTGCCAAACACGCCATTATCTAAAAGTTAGAGGCATGAAAAATCCCTTAAGACCGTGTTTGGCAAACACGTCTTTAGGACTAAAAAGATGAATTTTCCTATGCTAAAATTTGAGCATGCCAAACACGCCCTTAAGGCTGTGTTGGGCTTAGCCTAGCCACATAGGCTGGGCTTACTAAGTCGAAGCCCACGCACAGGGGTTGAACTTAGGCTCAACCCAATTCGATCTTTTTTAACCGATAGACAACCCAAAAGCTCCATTTGTTTTTATATGGAACCCATCAAGCCACGCGGGCTGGGCTGAGGCAAGAGGCCCAACTTTATTTTTTACCACTGGCCTGACCGAATGACTATTTTCTCTGGCAAAAAAGATTTCCAGCAATGGGTAATTATTCCATACACATTCTATCTTCATGCTCAACACTTAAAGGAAGGAAGGGAAGGGAGAAAATGTTACCTAGCCTGAGGGAGTGTTATTCGTTGGCTGATGGTGCTTCCATCGTAAGGATAATGGATGTTAGTGGATGTTGATGGTGGTCCACGATGGCTGATGGAGAAGAAAGAAATAGTGGTGAGGATGGCTCGTGGGCTGGTCTTTGAGGGATGTTTTTGGCTAGAATGAGTTATGGGTGTAGTGTAGGGTGTTATCGAGGTAGTATATTGCTAGAATATGGGATGAAAGACGTGTTTCAAGCTGGTTTTATGGTTGGTTTTCTCTCGTTTTTTCTGTTCCATTTTTTCTTTTTGTCTTTTCCTTTCCTCTCAGTTTTTTCTTCCTCTTTTCTTCACCTAAACATCATCGTTATTTTTAGGGGTGAAAGAGGTGTATGGGGTCCCTTCCAGAATTCAATCCTAGCCAAGGATCTGCCTGGACAAGATCCTAACCACTGATAACAACCCAACAACTTGGTACTGTCAAACTAGGATGTCAAAGGCTGGTCGAGCCAATGACGTTGGATCAGCGTTGTAGTGACTATAAGGAGACCACTCAATGGGGGCTATAATGGGGCATGGTACAATGTCAGGGCTACTAGGGGAGCATGTCCTTTGTCTTACTTGAGGAATGAGAGAGCATTAAATGGCTCTCCAAAGAAGGGTATTTCGCTAGCTTTTCATGGGGCCAAAAGAAGAAGACAATAAACACTACTAGACGATGCATTGTTTGGCTTTTTTTTTTTTGACCTGGCATTAACCAAAACGACATTGTTTTAAACCAAAACATGATGTTTTGGTTTGAACGCACTGTTTCATTTAAATAAAACGGTGTCGTTTCGGTCACTTTAGATTTAATTAGGACATAAACCCTCCCTTTTGATTTCATTCTCAATCTTTGAATTTATTCATTTAGACCCTTGATCTTACCCCTGCAAAATTTTAAAAAGACCCTATGATTTTAGTTTTTTTTCCAACTCGGTCCTTAGCCCTGAATATTTTTAATCCCGTCCTCAATTGACTTTTAAATTTATAATTTCTTCAATTTCACCTCTATTTTTAATTGAATTTGGTCCTGGAATACGCGAGCCTTTTTCAAAGAGATCTTTGGTCTTGAATTTCTTCAATTTAGCCCTTAATGGACCCCTTAAACTTTTATTTTCTTGCAATTTTGCCCCTAATTTCTTCCGATTGAGTTTGTAAAAATTGAATTTGGTTTTTAAAATTCCAATATTCTTAATCATGCTTCTAAACTTAAATTTTCACCAATTAAGTCCTTAATAAAATTAATTTTACCCATTAAAAGTCTAATTAAGTACTTGCACTTAATTAATTCGTAAACTTAATTAGATCTTTAATTAGGTTTATGATTAAATCAAATTGGCTTATTAAAAGTCTAATTAAGTCCCTAGACTTAATTTTATGCAAATTCATTTGATATTCACTCAAGTTAACCTTGAATCCACATTATTCTTCACATTCAAGTCCTTCAAGGGTGCAATTGAGTTTTAAAAATTTCACTTAAATCCCTCTTTAGCCTGTGTTTGTCAATCAAGTTATTGGTCTTCTTTTATTTTTCTTTTTTGTATTTTATTTTTATTTTTAAAATGAAAAGGATAATTTTTAGGAAAACTCAATATTAGGTTATAACAGTTACTTTCTCTTTACAATGCTTACGATAGAAAGTCTCGTTAGAGACTTTAGATAGTAATCTTGTATAAAAGAAAAGAAAAAAATGAAGTGGATTTACCAAATCAAGAAGTGGTTAATTCTTTTCAAAATGATAGGATATTCAAAGATATCTTTGAGAATGACAGATCTAACAAAAATGTTAGAAACGAAGGCTTAAAAGTGTACTTAGAAGGAAACAATACCAAACTATGTAACAAAGATAGGGCTCAAATGTGCACTATCTGAAAGATGAAGACTCGAAGACACACTTATAAAGGAAGAGATGGGGCTCAAAGGTGTACTATCTTAAATGTAAGAGTTCAAAGACGCACTTAGAAGAATATAGTGATGAAAGCACTATGTAAAAGAGATAGAGCTTAAAGGCATGCTATCTAAAAGGCGAGGGCTCAAATGCGAACTAAAAATGGAATAAATAGGGCTCAAATGTGTGTTATCTGAAAAATAAGGGCTTAAAGACGCACTTAGAAGACTATAATGATTGAATAACTTTATAAAAAACGATAGGGCTCAAAGGCGTGCTATTTGGAAGGCGAAGGCTCAAAGACACTCTTAGAAGGGAAGGGATATGACTCAAAGACGCGTTATCTAAAAGACGAGGGCTCAAATGTGCACTTAGAAGGAAAAGGTATCGTAAGCACTCTGAAAAGAGATAGGTCTCAAAGGCTTGTTATCTAGAAGTTGAGGGCTCAAAGACGCATTTTAGAAGAAAATAGTGCTAAAACACTATGTAAAAGAGATAGGGCTTAAAGGTGCGTTATCTTAAAGGTGAGGGCTCAAATGTGCACTGAAAAAGAAATAGTACCAAAAACACTATGTAAAAAAGATAGGGCACAATTGCGTTCTATCTGAAAGGTGATGGCTTAAAAGCGTATTTAGAAACAAATAGTGCCAAAAGCATTATGTAAAATGCATAGGGCTCAAATGCTTTGGGGTTAATATGCATATATTTTTACCTTAAAACATAGATCCCTTTTCTTCGTGGACTCTATCTCTCAAAACTTCAATCCTCGTAGCAAGTTTTTATAGCTCCTTCAATTTTGTTTACTCAAGCCTTAACTCGTAAACTTATCTTTTGGGAAAGAGATGTTCATTTGATAAGGTCAAATGATCTTATCATACCCTATTATCTGTGGACTCTTAACTTTTCAAAGCTCACATGCTTATCACTATAACTATATGAGTATGTTATAACCACAACTTAGTATTCACCATACATGCTTCACAATGGTTTTCTTCAAAAGATATTGGAGGACTTAAACAATTTGCTTCTTGTTTTATATTCTTCTAGAAAAAAGAAATTATGTAGCCAGCCTTATTAGGTTTCTTGAATTGCCCCCAACTTGACCATGCCCTAAAGTACTTTATCTCATTTTACTTGCTCAGGTTTTCTCAAAGATGATGTTATGCAGAAGAGTGTTCAGTTCATTATAAAATATTGCTTTCACAAGAAAATCTTTGGAATTTCAAAGCTATTACCAAATGCAAAAATTACTTTGATGTAAGTTTAAAACAAATTTGTTGTAAGAAATTCAAGCGATTCCTACGGGCAGGGTTTCATAAAGGTTGAATTTTTACGAGTTTTTCTGTTGGTGAAAATATGAAGTGACCTTCTATTTTCATGATTTTTTTGTCAAAAGGCTCGTATTTTAACTCGAGAGTTTCAAATAAAAAAAATCTTTGAAGCATTCATTATATTTGTATAAATAATAAAACATAATTGTAGTCTTTTAGAGATCTCATTTTGCATGAGAGCATCGTTTACCAACCTAGATTGCTTGCTTTTGATTAGAAAGGAATTTATCAGGCACATAATGTGAGCTTTGACTCTTGGTTGTGAAAGAAAAAGATATTTATAAGCTTAGAACATGTTTAAGGGATATCAAGACTAAAGATCACTAATGCTCATTCTTAAGCCTTTCTTTTAGTCAATGGCCTTTTAGACTCAAGGGTTGACTTTGTAAAATTATTTTGACATGCCTACCAGTGTTGGGTTTGGACTATTTGATTTGAGCATCATAATCACACTCATTGCTTTTATTTTTGTACAACATGCTCATTCTTTTTTAATCTTTGAATTTTTTTTTATACCCCCAACTTTAATTGGCAACCCTTGGACTTTACATTGATTATTGAAGATCATTTCATATAATCTTGTGGTCAAATTGCTTTTTAAATCCTTGTATTTTTCCTAGTACAGGATGTGATTCTAGTCAAGGTTTACTTGCAAGAAAAACTTATTAGGTTCAATGAGGACTTGCAAAGGATATTTTTAAGTATTGTGAAAGGATTATCATATGGTATATTTCTTATTTCAAACTCATGCTTTTAGAATTAATAAGCTTTTGTTTCTTTCATTGTGATTAGTTGGATATGCAAAATCAAATTATGAATCATTATTTAGCCAACTAAAGCTCAACTTCAAAGTTATTTGAGTGGTTTTTTTGTTTATTTATCAAGTTTCTAAATGTTTGGTCACCTTACTAGAAGATCACTTGAATTCTCAAAACTCGTTTGTTAAAAATTAAACACCAATTTCACATTTGAATTTGTACTAATAACTTTGATTTCCTAAAAACTTTTTAATATTTTATGAAAACATAAAAACAAGGTTTTTTGAGCCTATAAGATCATCCAAAGTTTTTTTAGAGCTTATAAAAAAGAAAAAGCACACCAAAAAATTCATGGCCAAACTTTGATCTTTATTGATTTATTGACAAAGTACATTATGCATATTACTTCTTTACAACATCAGAGTTTACAAGTTTTGATACATCATCTCTGTCCATCATGGTCAAAATTAAGGCACCTCCAGAAAAGGCTTTCTTCACCATATATGATCCCTCATAGTTTGGTGCTCTTTTACTCTGATCTTCTCCCCATATTAGCAAGATTTTGTTCAATGCCAGGTCTCCTTCTTTGAATACCCTTAGTCTGAATTTATTATTGTATGCTTTAACCATTTTGCTCTGATAAAACTGATGATGACAATTTATTATTAGTCTCTTCTCGCTGATCAGATTTAACTGCTCAAATTTTAGTTTTGCCCATTCTGAATATTCTAATTTTCCATTAATTAGAACCTTTGATGATGGAATCTTTACTTCTAAAGGCATTACAGCTTCCATCTCATGTACTAAAGAGTACAGGGTTGCACAGATAGAAGTTCTGACTGTGGTGTAGTACGCGTGAAGTCTATATAAAAGCATCATGTGCCAATCTTTATAGGTGATTATCATCTTCTAGATGATATTCTTGAGATTTTTATTGGTTGCCTTAATAACACTATTCATATTAGGTTTGTAAGGAGAAGAATTAAAGTTCTTAATCTTTCACTTGGTGCAAAGTTCAGTAATCAGCTTTTCATTGAAATTTTAAGCATTATCAGTTATCAATTTTTGTGAAAGCTATAACGACAAATTACATTCTTCTCATTGAACCTCTTGTCATTGAACCTCTTGACCACCTTTTGTGTCACATATGCCTAAAAGTTGACTTATACCTATTTAATGAAATAGTTGATGCCATCAAGATATATCTATGCTCGTTGCTGGCTTTTGGGTTGATTATTCCTATAACATCAAATCCCTATATATCAAAAAGCCAAGGCGAGGTCATATTAAACAGGGGTGCCAGAGATGCATTTATTTTATCACCATATATCTGATACTTGTAGCATTTCCTAACATGTTCAACATGGTCCTTTTCTATAGTTAGCTAAAAGTATCAAGATCATTATATATATGTCCTGCCATTGTATGCTCATTAGTATGAGTGACATAAATTCCCTCATGGACCTCATGTAAAGCTTACTCAACCTTTTCCTCATTCAAACACCTAAGTAAAGTCATGTCGAATGACCTTTTATATAGGATTTCACCATCCAAATAATAATTCATCGTCATCCCTCTCAAAGTCTTTTCATCCTTCTTGGAGGCTCCATGAGGATATTTCCAGTGCTGGATAAATAATTTTATATCATTGTATCATAGTTTTTCATTTGTTGTCTCTTCGAGTGATTCTGAATTTGATGTTTCTTGGTTGAATCCTACCCCCCAATATTGATTTGTGTCATTGAGGATAAGATGGCCAAGGCATCAACAAATTGATTCTTATCCATGTTTATATAAGTGAATTTTATCTCATCGAACTCACTTTCCAACTTTGAGAGGTAATCTTAGTATGACCTCAATTTGTTATCTTTAGTTTGGCATTACTCTTTCACTTGTCATATAAGATTGAGACTTTGTAAACATCAAGTTTTTCAACTTTCAACTCCCAAGCAGCTTTTAGACCGATGATGTAAGATTTATATTCGACCGTGTTATTAGTGCATTCAACCTATAACCTTACTAAAAACATGATATTGTTTCTTTTCTGGGTGAATTATTACCGTTACAGCCCTATTTCCTGATACGTGCACCACTTCATCAAAATACATGGTTCATCAATCATTCATTTCACCATCATCATCAACTTCTAATACATCCTCAGCAGGAAGATCAAAATTCAATGGCTCATAGTCTTCTACAACATTATCTACTAAGTGATCAGTAATTGTGCTTTCTTTTATGACCTTTCTTGTTATGTAAACAATATCATATTTTGCTAATAACACTTTCCACCTTGCTATTCGACTAGAAAAGTAGGGCTTTTCACATATATATTAGAGCGGATCTAGTTTTGATATCAAACAAATTGTGTCATACAATATGTATTGTCTGAGCTTTTTTGCACCACACACTAGAGCACAACATGGTCTTTCTATCGCATTGTGGCCCAACACGTATCTTATAATTGGTTTTATCACCGACAAATACAAGATCAAAGGTCTTTCAAGCATAAAGGGTACTATTTAGAGGTGGGTTCTGTAAATACCTTTCGATCTTATCAAAAGATTTTTGGCAACCACTATCCCACACCCCTATATTTTTCTTTCTAAGTAATAAGAATATTGGCTCGCTGGTCACTGTAAGTTAGGATATGAATCGGGCTATATAATTCGAACGCCCAAAAAAACTTCTTACTTTCTTCTGTCTTAAATGTCGACATATACTAGATTGCATTTATTTTGTCTATATCAACTTTTATTCCTTGACCATTTACCATAAAGCCCAACATTTTTCATGTTCTTACCCCAAATGAACACTTCATGGGATTTGGTCTTTCAAAATTTTACAAGTTCTTGAATAACTTCCTCAATACTTACACGTGACCTGTTTATTTCTTTGATTTGGCTAGTATATCCACTTCCCGATGCATCATATCATAAAACAAGGTGACCGTTGTTCTTTGACAAGTGGCCTAGCATTTTTTAATCCAAATGGTATTATTTTGTAGTAGAACGTTCCTCAAGGTTTGACAAAGATAGTTTTATCAGTCTTCCTCAGCCATTCTAATATGATTATATCCTAAAAACTCATCCATGAATAAATAAGTGGTATTTTTATAGCGTTGTCAACTAAGACATATTTATAGGGCAAAGAAAAATCATCATTTAAGCTTATCTTGTTCAAATATCTATAATACATACATACCCTAATCCTACCATATTTCTTGGGAACTACAACTAAATTATCCACCTATTGGGGATAATGGACTACATCCAAGAATCTTGCATCCCACAACTTCTGAATTTCTACCTTCATCTTGAGTAGTATGTTCAGGCGCATTTGTTTTGTTTTCTGTTTAACTAACTTACTTTATTCCATCAAGGGAATCTCATGCACCACAATGTCAATATCCAAACTGGGCATGTCTGTATAAGTCCAGGAAAAAATGTCCATATATTCTTGCAATAAGGAGATCAGACCATCCTTTTCCTTAGTTGTAACAAGAGTACTAATCTTTAATTCTTTCTTTTCTTATTTGGTACCTAAATTTATTACTTCTAACTCTTTCTTGGAAGGTTTCCAGAATTTCTCAAATTTTTCAACCAACCTGGTAAGCTCTTTTAGGTCATTTTCCTTCCATTCTTCATCACTCATTGCAATTATGTTATCAAAGTTTGGTCAATTACTCTTAGTGCAGTGGGTTTATGAATTGGTGAAAGATTCACTTTCAAAATTTCTAAAAGTGTAAGGTGTGTTTGTGTAAGTGTTCATTTGCATAGAAAGACAAAAAGGAAATAAGACATGTTTTGAACACAATAAATGCATTTTCTTATTAAAATAAGGCTAATTGACAAAAGAAAATCTTGTGGCATCATGAGCTAGATTGCCAACAAAACCATAAAAGATAAAACAAAACACAACAAGACAAAACATCTTAGCAAGCTTGGTCAAACAAGAACTATTACTTTTTGAACATAACAGTAACATGCTTAATTTTCTAATTCTAGCATATCACCTCATCAGCTAGCTTTCTTACAAAGGCTTTCGCATTAATCTCATCAATAGTGTGAACAAACAGTTGGGCAGTATCGCATCCTCCATTTGAGTAAGTCTTAGGAAAGTCATTCAAAATGGTAGGATTGTCAATTCCTCTTTTTCCAGCTCATTTCCCTTAATTCTTGTCATTCTTGCTTCCGTCTTGATCTTGGAAACTCGCATATAGTAATCCTTGTTGGGTTTATATCCAAGCCCAAATCTCTAGTCAGCACATTTTAATTTTATCAAATTGACTTGTTCAAACATTCTAGTGTCATGATGAAATTGAAAGGGAATCTCATGTTTTAGGAAATAATTAGCCGTCATTTTTACTACTTCCAAAATCTTTGGCCTTCTCAACATCGTGTTCCTAGGAACCCATTAAATGTTTACGATTTTAAAAGCATGAATATTCTCATCTTTGCAATATTCTACCTTGATGAATGGTACAACTATATTCCTTATTATGGAAATTGTTTCTTCACCCTTGACAGTTACCAGCATTCTATTAATGATGTATTTCAAGTAATGATGTAATGAGGAAGCTATCACACCAACTGCGGGGATCTAAGGTCTTCCCAACAACATACTATAGGAAGATTGAATATACATCACTTAAAAGGTAACCAAAAACACTTATATCCCCATATCTAACTCTACTTTCAAGGTCCCGATTATTTATCTTGGCAAGCCATTATATGTCATTGTCATCATAGTACTTGGCCTCATATGTGATTCATCGACAGTAATTTCACTCAACATGTGTCTTGGTAGCACATTTAGAGTATGTTTGGCAGTGTAGTAGCGGTTGCTTTTCAAATAACTTTTCGTGCCGAAATGCATGCCAATGATGTTTTTTCATTTTAAAAAAATTATTTTTGACATCAGCACATCAAAACGATCCAAAACATACAAACCATATTAAATTTTAGCAAAAAAAAATTGAATTTTTTGGGAACGTGGTTTGCACCGCGTTCCCAAACGGTTTCTTAATATCGAGCCATTATCAATCAATATTTTGCATATCAGGATGTTTTTGCATCGCACTATAATGTACAATGGTTTACTATACCTGATATCATCATATTTTATTTCATCTTTAGTGAAGTACATATAATTCGAGGCCTGGATTCTGCCTATCAAGTGTTCAATAGTTTCTTGGTTGATATCTTGAGATATATACACCTCATTTAACACCTTCTACAGAGCTTTCCTATATCGTTCAGAGCTCAAAATCAATGATAGAAATGATATTTTAGCAGGAGTTTTCTTAAGCTGCTCAATGACATTGTATTCACTGTGTTTCGTTAGCTTCAGGAACTCATTGGTCTCTGCCTTAGTGAAGGGCTTATTGATTTCCTCTGACAGGATCAACTACCTCATTCCTCTTGGCTTTCCTTTGTTTCTCAAGTTCCTTTGAGGTGAAGCTCCTCCCGCTAGATGTTAAGCCTCCAAATTTTGTTTGAAAAATAAGCCCTGGTTGCCTGCTTTGGAAGGAATACTCGTAGTTATGTGACAAGGAATTACAATTTCCCTTTTTTACCACTGTAGGTTTAAACATAATCAATTTAGGCAACCCATCAATAGTAAATTAGACCTTACAGACTTCCTTATTCATGCTAGGTTCATCTACTACAAACACCTCTCTACCCGTTTCCCCCTCAATTTTAAGAGTTCCTCGAGTCAGCATTTGTATCACCTCGTTGTGGAAATCTCTGTATTGGTTGATCCTATGGTCTTTTTCTTGGTGATACTTCCAGAAATCCATACTTATCAACCCGTCTTCACAACTACCCTCTTTGTATCCAGCTTTTACCAATATTTTGTAAACATTATATAGAGAGACCTTCAAGCACCTCGGGCTTTTAGTCTCCAATGTGTTTATGGATTCATTACCCATACCATTATTAGATAAGCTATTGGATCTAGTCTCTGGCTGATGTGAACCTCTTAATCACATGGTCAAGTAACCCTTAATAAAGTAGATAACAACCTAGAAAGCTAAAAATCAAATTTGATAGAACCTTGACCCATAGGAAACCCTGTACCTAAGAACCAAAGGTATTGAAAAAAGATTTAAACTCAAAGATAACCTTGTATCTAAGAACCCTAAGTATGTGAATGACGTCACAAAGCCAGTTAATCTTTGATAAGTTAGTGTATGTTCTTTGTCTCTGCAAAGAAATGATGTTTTGCCACAAATAAACAAAAGAACAACTCGTTTATTCTCCAAGTTGCAGCTAAAAAACATAATATAATCTTCTCTAACTAACCCTAATGGACCCCTTTAGGGTTACAAGTTAATGGGCTTAAACTAATAATCAATTAACACAAGTCGAATAACAAAAAAAAACTTCTAAATAATATCTAATAGGCCAGAACAAATCCAAATTAAAAATAATTATTAAAAAATAAATAAATAAATAAAATAGGATAATAAAAACAAAGTCTTCTTGCTAAAATTTATCTATGTAACCCAAATCTCTAATTTCTGCACATTCTTAAAAGATTTTCAATCCTGAATGCAACCACATCATTCTCTTTCGTCTGGATGAATTAATGAGCCTACCAAATATGGTTGAAAATCTCATGATGTCTAGTTTCCATAACAACGTGAAGATCAGAAACATTTCACCTGTAGCTCCAGATATGTCCCAAACAGTACACAAAGATCTAGTTTGACATATTTGACAAGATTTGTCTAATTACTTCGACCCTTTGAAATAATATATTCTCAAACTCCATTTGACCTTAACATTTACCAAAATATAGTTTCATGTATCTAGTATCTCCCTATAAAATTTTAGCTCATTCCAATGTACAATTTGAGAGGTATGTCTGATCACGCAAAACCGGTTAGCAGACATTTTAAGGTCAAATTTAGACCTGACTTGGTTCGTATCATCCTCCCTTTCTTTAAAAAGATTTGACCTCGAATATATATAATGAAAAACATCTTTTAAGGTAAACAAATCAGTACCAACCTGAATAATATCATCATCATCAAAACCAAGAAGAATCATCATCTCCTTCTTGAAATTCAATTGCTTCTCATATATTTGTTTAGGTGTTAAAGAAACAAGAGTTATAGGTCTTCCATTCATCTAAAAGGAATTCCTATTTGTTACTCCATCATGCATAACACTCCAATCATACTATTATGGTCTGCCACGTAACAAGTGACAAGCTTGCATTGGCATAACATCATATAACATTTTATCACAATATTTACCAATAAAAAAGGCAACCAAAACCTACTTATTCACGTTCATTTCACCACAATCATTCAACCACTATAATTTATAAAGTATAGAATGTTTAGTGGTATGTAAGTTCAACTTTCTCACCAATTCAGTACTAGTTATATTAGTGCAACTACCACCATCTATAATTAAGTTACATACCTTATTATGAACATGACATCTCGTGTGGAATATATTATCCCTCTAACCTTTTGAATCATCCACTTGACATGCATATTCAGTGCTCTCATCATTACAAGTGCCTCTCCCTCAACCGGATACTCAACACAAACATCAGCATCCTCTAATGGTGGCATCTTTTAGTTTTCATCCTCTCCATCGATCTCAACCTTATTATTAGCTTTCATAACCATGACTCTTTTATTTGGTTACTATAAAGCAACATGACCAAAACCCAGACAACAAAAGCATTTAATGTCACAGTTACGGGAAATAGGAGTGATATTGTTACCTTTAACAACAATCGAGGTGTCTTTCTTCTCTCTAGGGTATTCGGTCTTACCTTCCTCATTCTAATATGATGGACCACCCCCAGGTTTAGCCTTCCAATTGGGTTTCCAAGGTTTAGAAAGGCCTAATAGTTGGCATTGCCGAATGATACCCTTCTATTTAAGTTGTTTCTCCACCTTCACGACCATATACACCATCTCCTTCAACTCTATATAATGATGCAAATCCATAATATGAGCTAAATTATGATTAAGGCCATTCATAAATCTAGTCATAATAGCCTCCCTTTCCTCCTCAACATTAGCTTAAATCATATCATGTTTCATCTCCTTGAAGTACTCATCAATACTATTTGTACCTTAACTCAAACTCTGCAACCTTTAATACGATTCTCTATAATAATGGCTAGGCACAAATCTCCTCCTCATAAAGGATTCCATCTCATCCCAAGTATCAACTTGCCTCTCATAATTCCTTCTATAGTTTGTCACTAACTGATCCCATTATATAATGGCATAGGCAGTAAAAGCAATCACAGTAAGCTTGACTTTCTTTAGATTCGGATAATTGTGACACTTAAAAATCCACTTCACTTTCTTGTCCTATTCTAAATGATTTTTTGGATCATTCTTCCCCTAAAAAACCGGTATTTTCAGCTTAATTATACATAAATCTCTATTTAACTCAGCATTATGATCTCAATACTTATAATTACTCTTTTTGTCAAAATTATCACCATATATTTCCCCTACAAACTGAAAATTTCATTGCTATCCTAAATGTTCCCAATGTTCCTTGGACACATCTTCAAAATCAACATCATTCATGTTCGTATTATCAGCCACAAACTCATCCATATTAGTGTTAACTCACTTAACAACCCTCCTAACATTAAATTCTCTTTGCTCATTGGCCATCTGATCCATCCGTTTATTCATAACGTGTAACTAAGTTACAATTTCATTGTCTCCTCTTTGTGATGCTATGTGTTGTTTGCCTTCGACATCATTGGATCTAAAAATTGGTTAGTTGACAATAAATATATATTCCTTACCCACTCTTTCATGTGTTTACACTCCTCTCATGTTTCACTTAAACATAGGTTTTTCACTCAAATATGCTCGCAACGCCTTTCTCCTCTTGTCTCACCTTTCTTTAACTCTTGCGGAACTGATTTTTAAAACCTAGCTATGATACCAACTAATCTGAACCTCTTAATCATGTGGTCAAGAAACTCCTAACAAAGTAGATAACAACCCAAAAAGTCAAAAATCAGGTTTTATAGAACCTTAACCCAGAGGTAACCTTGTACCTAAGAACCAAAGGTATTGAAAAAAAACTTGGACCCATAGATAACCTTGTATCTAAGAATCCTAAGTATATGAACAAGGCCACGAAGCCAGTTAATCTTCAATAAGTCAGTATGATCTTTGTCCTTGCAAAGAGAGCTTGTTTTGCCACAAACAAACAAAAGGAAAACTCACGTTTATTCTCCTATTCGCTGCTGAAATTTATAGATAAAAAACATAATATATCTCCTCTAACTAACCCTAATGGACTCTTTTTGAGTTGAAAGGTAATAGGCCTAAACTAGTAATCAACTAACATAAGTCCAATAATAAAATAAACTTTTAAACAATGTCTGATAGGCCAGAACAAACCCAAATTAAAAATAATTATTCAATATTAAATAAATAAAATAGGATAATAAAAATAAAGTTTTCATGCTAAAATTCCTCCCTGGAGCCCGAATCTCCAATTTTCATATATTCTTGGCAGATTTTTAGTCCTGACTCCAAATACATCGTTCTCTCTCATATGGATGAATTAATGAGCCTACCATATATGATTAGAAAGATTGAGATTTGTCTAGTAAATTCAACCCTCTAAACTAATATGTTCTCGAACTTTATTTGACTTGAAAATTTACCAAAACATATTTCCATGTGTCTAAGTATCTCCTTGTAAAATTTCAGTTTATTCCAATCTATGGTTTGAGAGATATGTTAGATCTTACAAAACTAGTCAACAAACATTTTAACACCAAATCCGGATCACACTTGGTTGGTGTCACTAGCTCTTTAAAGTTCTTTTTGTTCAATTTCAAGCTCAGTTATCTTCATGTTTATCTATACATTGAATCTGCTGATGTGATCTTTCCATTCTTCAAACTTCTATCTCAGCTCACTCAGCTCTTCATCAGCTTTTTGATACTGCCTTTTTAGCTTCTTTAATTCTTCCTCCTGAATTTCTAACTCAATCTAGACTATAAAGACTCGATCAATCAGGGCATTTACTTTATCCTGATACTCCCTCATGTCTGTTTTGGCTACCCTTCTAGCTTCTATTTCGTCGTCAGTTTGGGTTTTGTACTAAGCTCTTAAGTTTCATTCTTCTTTAATATTGAGATTGGCCAACATATTCTTCTCTTTTTTAGCTTCCAACCTCATTCTGTTATGATTCATTTCCTTCTTTTAAGAAGCTATTAATTCTTTGTCAGTAAGTTTTTTACCCTCGAATGTCCTTTTTAGGGTTATCAATTAATATAGACCTCTTGATCACGTGGTAAAGCAACCCTTAATAAAGATGATACATCCTTAGGAAAGCTAAAAATCAGGTTTGATAACCTTAACCCAGAGTTAACCTGTAACTAAAAACCAGATAGAGGTATTGGAATTTGTGAATTGACGCCACAAGATCAGTTATACCTTGATAAGTTAGGTTTTCTTCTTTGTCACAGTAAAGAAATGTTTGCTTCAAGCAAAACACAAGTTTATTTCATAAATCCATGCATACTGGTAACCCTAATGGACGCAAAACTTGTGGGTTAATATTTACCCCCTTACAATAAGCTCAAAGTATGTTAATTAAGCCCAAACATGAAAAAGATAATAAAAATAACTAATCTGACATATGAACTAAAGTTATTGCACCAATTAAATAAAATAACCTAACATAGATAATTTTTTTAGTTTAAATAATGTCATGAACGAAATTCTCATCCTAGAAACACTAGGGTCTTTGTTGCCACTTTTAGATATCAAAGATAAGCTATGGAATTGATTGGTGAAATTGTCTTCCTTTTAGTTTCCTTGTTTGTCTATTATAATTAATTATAGCTTTAAAGAATCCTATCAAAACATGAAAACCCTTGTTGGTTTCCTTTAACCTTCCTTGTAGGATTAGAAAACTTCCGAAGATAAGCTAATCATTCTATCATTAAATACCACTAACCTTTATTTCCTTGTGTAGCTAGAATGATTAAGAAATCCTTATAAGAAAAGAATTTTAAAACATTAATGAATCATTGCCACACTTGAAAGTTATGTTGCTGCCTATTAAAGATTCTTGTAGAACTAGGAAATTCTTAAAACAAGTTGTTATATCCTTGTAGGAAAAGGATCCTTGTCAAATAGAAAATCCGCAAGTCAAAAGAAAGTAAATAACAAAACTCGTATAGCATGTTCTTACCTATATCGCAAGGCCTTCATGAACTCTGATTGTCCTGAAATTTTACCCTAACATAGAACAATATACCAATAAACTCTGGGTAAATGTTTAGCCTAATCTTAATGTCATATTGAGAATTATGATTATTGTTGTAAAACTGGACAATAGGCACAATTATGCTAAAATCTGAATTTTTTTGTTCAACCCTTTCTTGGATCATATCACTAGTTCTTTTTCAGCATTACATGCTTGTTTACCATATCATCGTACTTGGCCATTCTTTCCTTCAATTTCTCTTAGATTCCCTATGCAATTTCCTCAAACTTTTTGGTCATATCCTGTCATTCACTAATTATATCTTGATCATTTGTTCCTCATTCCACGTCTTGCATTAGTATTGGTATATGTTCATCCTTTTCTCACAACTACTAGTTTAAAAAGACCTTTATCTTTTCTTCTTTCAATAGCTGGTTTTCTAAGAACTTCTGCTAATTCTTGGTGTTACTTAGCTTAATTTTAGCTTATCCAACTCATCGCGCAACACTTCATCATTGCTAACCCTTTTTCTCTTTGGTTCCCTAGTGATAGATGGTCCAACTTTGCTAACCTCTATTGGGCCTTGCACTCTAAAGCTTCCAAGTACCTTGGATAACCCATTATTTCTCTAAACTAAATAATTAGGGTTGACTGAGGATTTGACTTCATATTCACCTTTATGGACTAGTATAAATTACTTTCAACCATGTGTGATAGCATCTAATTTAGCTAAAAAATTAGAATTCTTAAAACCTGGTATACTTGGCTAAACCACAAGTTTTCGACACTTGTTGAATCCCTCCAAACTTCCTAGTAACCAATGAGGGTAAATAGGTGATGTAACTAAATAACTCAATCAGTAGGACTCATGCCTTATCTCTGCAACTTATAATATAAGAGGAATTCTTTATCTAAGGGGTTGTCCACCTGAAGTTAATCTAAGCGATAGCTTGGTATTTCTTTACCTAGACCCTTTCATCTAAGTTATACCAATTTTCACTCATAACCAACTTAAAGGACCTCATATTAAACCACTAAAAATTATTAAAAACCTCTTTTAAGGTTTCCAAATGACTCAATATCCATGTGAACAACAAGGAAT
>Ga0307513_10005154_pt1 | contig 17301 bp, 14 predicted proteins | sample 15_EM_MG_FD_202174 | JGI IMG/M metagenome (GOLD analysis project Ga0307513, IMG submission 202174) | Populus trichocarpa ectomycorrhiza microbial communities from riparian zone in the Pacific Northwest, United States - 15_EM | ecosystem: Host-associated > Plants > Roots > Unclassified | place... | reverse complement strand
AGGTTCGGCTAGCCATGTGCCTTCGAATATATCTGGCGAGCGAGGCCACGGGGATTTTAGATCGATGGTGTCAGCTCCATTGGAGGAAGAAACGTACGGAGACCTCCCACGATGATTGTACATACGCGCGACGTTGCATAGTGTTGTGTTTGTCAAGTTTGGTCGTGACCCTACCATGACTACCCCCCCAAAAAAAATTTCTTCGATACCCATTCTTCTTCGTTCTCCTCCTCGGGCGCCACTGGCACTTGGATAAAACGATCCGTCTTTTTTGTTGTTTATTTATCCATTTCGTTGATATATTACAGTACTGTATATATATTTAGGTATGTCTACATATAAATGGCGAGAATATTGATTTCGTGGAGATACACTGGTACAATTCAAGCAGCGGACGATTCAAGTCCTTGATATCAAGCGCCATTGATAAAGAAGCGATAAGCCACTGACACGGTTATCTTTTTCTTTTCCCGGTGTTGCTGCCTGCAACTAGGAATTTTTTCAGGCAACTAGGAGTTTTTATTTACTCGCTTTTCGAGGTTTATTTTCACCGACCGGCGCTGCGTAAAAGATTTTTATCCAAGTTGCATTACCCTATAAGTGCTCTAAGGAAACCCTATAGCTGGAAGTTCAACATTCAAACACCGCCCGCATCATTTCTCCCCACAACCCCCAACTGCATCGCCGCCCCCCCCCCCCCGCCTCACGCGCGAATGCCCACATGGGCCAAGCGTGAGGCGGGGACAGTAGCTACACGCTGAAACCTCCTACTCGAACTCGCCATGTCATCAACCGCCTATATGTAACACGAGCTCTCCGCATCCCACTGCACCTCGCTCTGTCGCCCTCACGGTCGGCTCCTCGGGAGTCCACCAAGAGTGGGGGCGGGGCAGAAATTACCTATCTGAACATTGCAGTTGAAATACCACCCTTCGTTCGCCAGTACGACGTTTTCTTGCGGCACAAATTTCCCAGTTTTCATACTTGGTTTGTACTCCTCGAAAGTCAAGAGGTCGTCGTTTTGTACTTTCACTTTGTACTACCTACTGAAATACCTGATATTTTATATAAACAATTGTCAATCTCTAAAGTGCCCAAAAACAATAGAAAAGCCCTGGAAGCCGAAGGGAAATGGTTGTCAGTGAAGGAAGAATTCCTGGTATAACGGTAAGAAAAATACCAGTTAAGCCTGGCCCATTCATAGCCGGGAATGGCAGACATACGGCAGGTATTTCTTTTTTCTTGGTTCTCTCGTAATTATTCCCGGTCAGACAAGGAAAACTTGCGCGTTTGACCAGTTCTTCGACCAGAGGATCTTTCCCGGTCTCGAGTCTTATGGTACAGCATCAATTTCCTATCAACTTCGCGTTTTGATCGAAGGGGGGGCACAAAGAACGTTTTCGCCAGTAAAATGAAGTCTTCATTGTTCGATAATAAATCCTATCCTATCCTATCCCACGATCCTATCCAAATCCCAACAAGTAATGATCCCACCGACGGTATGTAGACCACACCCCACTCAAAAATCCCATAACATCCAAACTAGTGACTAGCCCAGAACAAAAAAAAAGAAGTCCCAAAGAAAGAAAGCAAGAAAAAAGAAAAACGCGCGTCTCAATACCCCAAAAGGGGGAGCTGCAGCGTCTCATCTCCTCTCTACTTCATCCAAGGTTCCTTTGTTATAATATTCGTTGTTGTTCCCGTTTTCGATTTCGAATTCGGGTTGATGGGTGTGGGCGGTAGTGGTTGATAGATCGGTTTGTGTCCAGGTAGATGGGTTGACTGATGCGTGAAGACGTGACACGACGCGACGCGACGTGCGCGCGGCGATCGTCCGCATACGGTATGTGGTGGTGGCGGTGGGTACGACGTATGTCGAGTGCTGTCGTCCGTCGAGGAGAGGTAAATGGCGACGACGGCGACGACGATGATAGGTATGTGTCGAATCCAAAGAAAGAAAGAAGGATCGGTAGGTAAGGTGATCAAAAGAAATAGACCAAACAACGTCCAACTTTCATAAACTGGTGCTTTGCAAAAAAAAAAAAAATCGAGGCGAGGATAAATAGAGCGAACGAGGGCGGAGACCATAATAAGAGATGCGAGACGGAGTGAGAATAATGTTACGAGACCAGGATGAAACACGGACTGTTCGATGGACGACGAAAGTAACTGGGGGTGGGTCCGAATGCGACACGATAGTCGACAGGCCATTTTTAGGAGTCAGGATGCCCTATCCGATTAGAGTTCCATGATTGAGATGGTGGTTGGTGGTTGTCGATGACCAACGTAGGCGTCGAGGATCCGAACCACAAAGGGTGGAAAAGAAAGGAGCTCCACCGGGGTTCAAAACACGCCGACATCCCCAAACTCCAAGCCCATGGCAAACACATCCCCCATATCCATGCCCGCAAGAGACCCAAAGTCCACATCCATACCCGCCGCCATCCCATCCAACATCCTCTGCATCTCAATCTCCGCTGTCCACCCCGCAGTGTCCTCCGTCAACTGCCCCTCAACATCGCTCCCCACCGCCGCCGCCGCCGCCGCCAACTGCTGCTGCCCTCCCTCCCCACCGTCACCCTCCGCATCAACACCCGCCACTACTTCCGCCTCGCTCTCCCCGTGCCGCGGCTCCGCGAGGATTTCCCGCAAGAGCGCCTCAACGTCGCCTTCCGCATCGCCTGTGCCCCCCTGCGCGCCTTGTCCATCGCCAACGCTCGCTGATACGCCGACGGGCGCCTCAACGCCGTTATTGACACCGAATTCAAACCCAAATCCAAACTCGAGACGGTCCAACCCACCCGCTGCAGGGACGCCGAGCGAGCCAATGAAGGCCCCCCGGCGGTCGCCACCCGTGCTAGGTGGCGAGTGGTGTTGGGATTCGTCGTCGTGTTGGTAGTCGTGGGTGTCGGTGTTGTGGTAGTGGCGATGGTGGGTGATGATGATGATGATGATGATGCGGAAAGGGTGGCATCAAAATCGAGCGACGCGTTCGAAGGGGCGGGTGATGGGAAAGCCGTGTACGCCATCATGTCGATGTTGGTCGTAGGCTTGGTCTCCGCAACTACGGCGGTAGCAGCTGGTTGCGCTTGCGCACCGCCCAGCAACATCGGCAGACCCTGGGCCGCGAGGGCCTTGACCACCGCGCCCCATCCCTCCTCCAAAGTGCGAATACGCTCCTTCAGCGCTTCGTTCTCGCGTTCCCTCTCACGCTCTCTCTCCGGGCGCGCTTGATCCTCGTGTGTGGACGTCATCGGGGAGGCGTGGAACATAGCCGATGATGACACGATTGGCGCGGGCAAAGGGGACGACACTTGCAGCACGAAAGGGTGTTGCTGCTGGCCACCAGAAACACTGGCAGCAGAAGAAGCGAGCTGCGCTGCAGCCCTCAGGATCCTGTTCTCCTCCTCGAGCTCCGCCACTCTCCGTTCGAGGTAGCTGAACTGGGCTTTCCGCCGATCGCGCGAGTTTTGGGCTGCGATCCTGTTGCGGTGTGCGCGGGCTTCTTTGCGCTGGTCAGAGACGGAGGTGGGTTGTGTTGGTTCGGCTGGATCGGAGGAGGAGGATGTGCGTGGGCGTTTGCGGGATGGCTGGTGTTCATCATCATCATCGTCGTGGGTGTATGAAGACGACGGAGCGGGGGAAGGGAATGAAATGGGTGTGGAATGGGAGAAGAGGCTGGGATTGATAAATGTCGACGTCGTTGTTGTGGAAGACATAATAGATAATTTGTTGTTAAAGTTGTTCCTGTTGGGGATGTAGTCGAAGTTAAGGAAGGAACAGAGGGAAGAGAGGGTTTAAGGAAGAGATGGACTGCGGGGGGGAAGACGTGGAGGCCAGGAGTATACGTGGCCCTGTTATATACCAGGCAAACAAGACCAATCGGGGATGCACAGCCCCTACACGGAGTTTAGAAGGTGGGCGGTGGGGGATCTGATTGTTCGCCTCTCGGATAGCAGCTACGGGTAAATGCATACCACTCGCACGGTAGCAAGCCGCGAGAAATCCCTCCCTTTCACCCGCCTCGAATGTCCGTCTTCTATCGAGCCCGAGTCCGATCACTAAACTTGCCATCATTCACCTCGCTCTCACCCAAGTTACAACTCACGCAAATCCTTCACATGTACTGTTGATCAACTTGTGGAGGGTTTCTATCACTTGAAAAATGCCCCGCCAATTCGCGTTACTTGCGAAACATCCAAGTACTACCTTTGTGACTCCCAGAATGATCTTGAAATATAAATACTCGGTCTGATTGGCCATGCAAAAGCTGGGTACTACTTAACGCTGCGACTCGTGCCGAATGTTCGGGGTAATAATCGACAGTGACACACTCTGTTGCAACCCAAGGAAGAGAATATCACGCGTCTTTTCCTCATTACTCTGCCATGATGGCCAGCCATCCATGGGATTCTTCTCTAGATAACATTGTGTTACGCACCCTCTTCCGGTGTCTTTCAAAGTTATCAAGTAAATACCTCCATGCACTTAACCGTGTATTTTGGACAGTTTCTGTGATTACTGAACAAAATTCCACATCCAGAAGACGAAAGGTGGGAAAGGGCCCGGGTTCCCAAAGCCGCCAGAATTTTCCGAGATGCATGTCAAGTGGGAGACAGGGATGGGAATAATTAAATTAGCGCCGCGGATGCGAGACTGAAAGGAGATTGGAGAGCTTATTTCATATGTATTGTTGATTGGGCCTGCGGGTGAAGGTGAAGATATTCGAAACGTGATAAGCGCTCGATTGGGCCGATCGATTCAAGAACATTGACTAGTCAATAAAGTCGGTCATAGTTAAGTCATCAGAGCTCGCATTCGACGCATTGCTTACACAAAGTCGGTCGTAAGTCTTACTCTCTAATCTGTTATCAAGTGCTATTAGCTAAACGACATAGCAAGTGATGTTGCTCGGTAGATTGAGCTTTTTACAATGGCCTGTATGAACTGAAGAAGAAGAAACCGGGATTTTGGGTAAGACATCGCGCATTTCGCTGACCCAAATTGCGTGCTACAGGTTACGGAGATTTGCTAACGCATAGACAGTACGCCGCATTTGGCACCCCTGATCCTCAACATTTCATGAATCCCCCCCATTTCCACCTTTTATTAGACTCCGTGGTAATATTCTGCTCGTTTCACAACTTTATGCGTGGATGTATCCATTTAGATCTCACTGGAGCGTCTCTTACTTCCATTTACTAGCAGTTGGGTAGTCGGGAATCAGGATAATTCAGTCCCCAAGGCTGTTCGGTGGAGAGCTCTTCAATGGTATTTGGGATCTCTGGTGAGTATTCACGGTTGGTTCAAGTCTTGGATCTTCCTTATGCAATCGACAGGGTTGGGAAGTGTTGTAATCTTCCGTATTCCCTAACCTCACTCGACGACGACACCTTGTCACCTTCGCGTTCGGCGACCTGGCCTGTCAACACCAGTGCCACCTCAACCACCGCTCAACCAAATTTCTTAATTCATGCAAACCTCACCTGTGGGACTCGACGGTGGCGATCTCAGTGCTAAGGTTGCGACTGCAGTGGGTGGGATGTGGAGTTCGACAAGGGAATCGTCATCATAAGTAATTTGTATTCATTCTATAGCCTAATATATATACATTTTCACTATTTTATTTCATCTAGCAATTAGATCTCGAAAGGGTAATATAGGGGTTCAGAGACGGATCATCGAGGTTGGTTCGGATATGAGAAGGGATTACGAAGGCGAAGAGTCTAAACTACAAATCCCGAATATTCTTAGACAGAGGACACTTGAAAATTGGGAAACTATTGGACACGGCAGTAGCATCAGTGACGTGGATGTGGAACAATTGAAAGCGGACTCGCCTTGAGGGTATTCTTACATGAAAGCGCCAACCAGGAAGGAGACTTCGAACTTAGAGTCCTCCACCAGCCAAACTCTGGAAATACGCAACAATTTTTCCCATCGAATCCATTCCGGCTTTCCAGGCGGGCAACGCAGATGCAGCACACAGATGCATCCCGTACATGATGAACTGGAGGGCCATTAACAACACGACTAGCACCCCAATCAAAAGGACACCTATGGGCCATACATCATACGCGACGAGCCCCAGGAAGGCCATGGCGGAGATGGCGGACAACAACATGCAGAAAGTGGGGATGCGTGAGGACAAGGAGAAGAAGACATATGAATCGTACAGGTCATGAGAACGGTGCTACGATGAGCAATTGAATTTCATCAGCGTGTGGGTTGTTAGTAGTATCAGAAGGGTACACACAATGAATGTCTCCAAGTCCACCCAATTGTAACGGAGCAAGAACCATACGTCACAGGCAATCCCGAGACCACATGCGGTGCTGCTGGTAGCAACCGCGTAGTAAGCATGCGAGTTAATCTTGAAGACGGAGTCCGGGGTGATTGCAAACATCGCTACATTCGCCCTAAATGCCATTGTCAACTCCCCCATCTACAAAGATTGGAGAAAACACGTGCCCAGCGAGAGCTACAAGCTATACATTGATTGAAGAATTAGCTGGGAGTCAAAAACAAAACATAATGGTAAATCGACTTACAATCCCTCCGTCGAATGTCAATTCCTGTTGAAATCTCAGGCGCAATGGTACAAATTCTTCTGGGATACGTGCAGCGGAAAGCTCACGGTACATCGTGAGCGATTCCAGGACCCTATTCCAGGCACTATCCGAAACAGGACTTGTCGGGAAGTCGTTTTCAGGGCTGTCTGGCGTCTGAAACATAGTAAGTCGATTGTCAATCACCTCACACCTACGAATATCTTGACCACGTACACCAACATCGAGAACGTTTAGCGCCGGTACATCATGTGATCCTTCGAGAAGACTACCTGTCGCGCTCTCTACGTCGCCTTCTCTGGAAGGAATCGCCGCGAGCAACACGCGCGATAAATTTGATTGAGAAGATCTACATCATAGTTATAATTCATTGAATATTGAATGCTAATCCTAATGTTGAACGATATACTTGCCCTCCGTGCTGATGCGTTGAGTTCGAAATTATAAATTGGCTCTCTGACCCGAGCAACCGAGCTTTCACTGGCCGGGACACCAGTACTATGTCTTGCGATAACTTCGATGTCTTAGGTCCATCCGCGTACTCCGTTCCGCGAATCAGTTTCTCTCCGTATGTCTTCGAAGCATATTGAGTTACGAAGAGGAAGAAAGAAAACAGGAACGAACTATCTTCAAAGATCTCGCCAACTAATCAAAAAAAAAATCCAGAAAATGAATGCGCGTCAATGCTCACCTGCAGCCCATGGACGCCTTTCCATGTTTAAGAGGCTTGCTTGGGCCGGAATTAGACATGCTGGTTGACATCGTTAAGATGGAGACGGGGAGCAAAGCGAGTAGCGCTGTGGCCTTGAGGGATTAGTAACTGAAAACAAAAACTGTACTCCTGAGCATTTTATATTGGAGCCTGTCCGCGATCGGATAGTGGGATCTCAGATAGTAGGAGGAGTCGAAGGACTCTGTAGGTATTCTAGAATTTTCGTGGACCGAGAGAAAACTGCGCCGCGACAATCCTTGTGCGGCGGAAATCAATGCCACACCGCCCCACATTCGGGTCTTAGCACTAGGAGGGCATCCTTTCTACTGCTAGTTTATGGTATAACATTAAGTAGGATCACCTTGAGTGCAATTGGTGCAGGGTCTTTGTTGCCATCCTCAATCATCGGTTTTAGCCAGACAGTACTGAACATTGTCAAGCTCAGAGCATCAGCGTTGGCGTTTTCCCGTTCCAAAACGAGCTTGGCTTTCCATCATGCATTCTCCATGGCGTTAATGTAATCCAAGGATGACGTCAGACGCATTGGGGACGCCTTACTCATCATCGGGGAGCCTGCTCCCCTTTGTATGGGTGCCAGAAATGGTATCCAGTGACGTGATCAGCAAGACAGCGCAGCTTGTCGTCACCCTAGTCCTTTTTTTACCGCCTTCGAACCGTGTCAGAAAATGCTTATGTAAAGTGCGGAGTTCCAATTGTCGTCGCGTCCAATCGACGTGACGAAGTAGATTTTTCTGCATTTCTTGGGGACAAAGATTATATATTTAGTTCAAGGAGGATTACAGTGTGAAGAGAATATTTCGTTGTCCTTTTCATATCAGTGGGTCTGAGATAAGAACGACATCACATGATCTTCGGCCTTGGCTCAACCTGCGCAACTAGTTCCCTAACTCCCCCATAAGTATCATCGTCAAAAGGATTCCCCTCATCTTGTAAAGTGAGCGCGATTGAATTTTTAAAAGTCCGCATTTTACATAAGCATTTCCTAGGAGAGACTCTTGAGAGACATCGTCGCCCCGTGGGAATTCCACAGCTGGGGGAAGGCTCGGATGAGGCAAGCTCCCCATCCACTGCGACTTCAGGAAGGAGCAGAAAGCAGGCAGCTCAGCCGCACGCGTCTATGGGCATTTTTGTTTCGTCCCAATAACCAGAAGCACCCTTTGGGATTGTCGAGGCGCTAAAATGGCGAACGGGGCCATGCATTCAAGTTCTTTTATCAGATTGCTGGATCTGTATTTAGGTCCATTGGGGAGGCCTTGCTAATCATTGTTTCATCCCAACAACATTACCGGTAACCGGAAGCACCCTTTGGATTGTCGAGGCAATAAAATGGCGAACAGGGCCATGCGTTCCTCTTCGTCTCCAGATCCTGACCCAAATGTGTACGCTCTGCGCAACACAGACTCAGGTCTCCATTTGTGGTTTCTTCATACAAGATCCCACGCCTCTGTGAGCCATCTATGTTGTGAATGTTTACAGTTTCACCCATGAAGGGGATGTATATCAACCCACCTAGGAGGAACTCAAACCGCGTCGTTCTCGTTTTGACCCTTACCTGACTAGATATTATGTTGTTCTGGTCGTTCTCCTTTTGACGGTCCTCGACCCTTAGATAGTTGTTCAACCATTCTTCGATACACCTCATCGATCTACCCTGATCTCAGGAAATGGTCGAAGTTGATACTATTGACGTCACGGAGCAAAACGAACCGAGCCGAGAACCTACCCATCCCTTTTGTCCCCGGCAGGCATTATCGACAAACATGTCCCCGCGCAAGCCAGATTTGCTACCCAGGCTCTCCTATCAGCCGGCTCCGAAAATAATTCGGCGATTGTTATAACCGGAAGCATCCTTGGGATACTTCTCCATGTCATGAAGTTATGTAATCCAAGATGACGCATTGGGGAGGCTTTACTACTTACAATACTTAACGTTTGGATAGTCGAGAGTCGAGACACAAAATGGCGAACGAGGCTGTGCGTTCTTCTCCATGGCTTGAAGTTAATGTGATCCAAGATCTTAGATGAAGCGTAGGATGGATCATTTTTCACTTAACCAGAACCTTAATCGGTCGATACAACTACAGTATATTGAACCACAGTGTGATACAGGTCGCCTCCGATCCCGACGCAGCAAAGAATTCACAGCAAACCGACAGCATAGATACAGCGTAGAAAAATTAAGAGCAATCAGGACACTACCCCTCCGTTCGTTCGACGAAAAACCCAAGTTCTTTCCTTTCTCGAAACTCTCCATCCGCACAACCGAAGTGCCCAAAGGCCATCCATAATAACACCAAGACTGACGACAAGACTACCTCCACTATCAACAACGCATGTTTGTCAACAACACAGCACATAAGCAAAAGGATTAGTAGCCGACTCACAAGACCCATTTGTGATACGTCCAAGCCGTATCTGGCGTAATTCCAATCCGAGGAAGCATGATCGCCCAAGGGATAACGAAACAAAGGACAAACCATCGTGTCTGAGTCGCTAGAAATATAGTCGCCAGCTGTGTCGAAACAGTGCAACAAATATAACACCAATTGATGCTCTTCCACATCATGGCGCCTCGAATTTCCGTCTTCTATCGAGCCCGAGTCCGATCGCTAAACTTGCCATCATTCACCTCGCGCTCCTTCCAACTCACGCAAATCCTTCCCATGTACTGATGATCGACTTACGACCGCGTCGCACCACACAAAACCTTGTGGAGGGTTTCTATCACTTGAAAAATGCTCCGCCAATTCGCGTTACTTGCGAAAAATCCAAGTACTACCTTTGGTGACTCACACTGAGTCCCAGAATGATCTTGAAATATAAATACACTGTCGATCTGATTGGCCCATGCAAGAGCTGGATAACGCTGCGAATCGTCGCGCCGAATGTTCGGGGTAATCATCGACAGTGACACACTCTGTTGCAACCCAAGGAGGTGTGAAAATATCGCGCGTCTTTTCCTCATTACTCTGTACACCATGATGGCCAGCCATCTATGGGATATTTTGGACAGTTCCTATGATTACCTCACAACAGTGGGAAAGGGTCCTCCAAAGCCGCCAGAATTTTCCGAGATGCATGTCAAGTGGGAGACAGGGATGCGAATAATTAAATTAGCGTCGCGGGTGCGAGAATGAAAGGAGATTGGAGAGCTTATTTCATATGTATTGTTGATTGGGCCTGCGGGTGAAGGTGAAGATATTCGAAACGCGATAAGCGCTCGATTGGGCCAATCGATTTACATATAACCAGTGATCTGAAGCGTTGTCACATCTAAAAATGATCACCTGCTTCTCCCCACGGGCCACAGCCCACACCATGACCCGCAGCCGATTCGCTTCAGGCAGGGGAACTTGATAGATTCAATGCTTCAAAAGCATCGTGGCCAAGGTCCTCTTATTAAGGGTCGAACGGAGTGGCGGTGTGAATAGTGAACGGCAGGAATCAATAGGCGCTCGAGATGGTCGAAAGGCAGCACACAAGTCCAGCATTGATATGGCCTCATCCTTCCTGCTCTTAAGTGCTATGTACTCTTCCGGTGGACGTTTGGGAATAATCTTCCCAGTGGTGGGTGGATGGTGGGTTCTATCCACCTTGAAATCTGTATAAACAACTCACGCCTTTTTACAGCCTCTCGGCGGTGGCCGTCTCTTATGTATTATTTCTCACAGTGGTGAGTCGTTTACCCGTCCTAACACCGCTTCCACCTATTTTAATTTTCTTCAATCGTCCCCGTAGTTAAGGTGGCTTAGAGGTTCCATCTTTTCGTTCGGTAGAGGCACCATGTGTGGCCACTATCTTCAATCCTGAACCTGATGCTTGCGGATCTCATAAAAGCGCTCGGTCGATTTGGATCCAGGTTGCTTATCACGTGGAAACCTGACATCAGATCTCTGGCTTCTCGGAAACCTGCCTACCATTACATAAAAGGATGGTCGATAAATAATGAAAATTCTGTGTATTCAACTGGAAGATGGAATGTGGACTAATATTTATCACTCAATACTTCAAGTTCTTCTATTTACTCATTGATATTGGAATTGGATCTTGAAAGGGTAATACAGGTTTCAGAGGCGGATCATCGAGATCGGAGAGGTTAGATCGGATATGAAAAGGGATCACGAAGGTGAAGAGTCTAAACTACAAATCCTAAATTTTCTTCAATGGCGTGGATGTGGAACAATTGAAAGCGGACTCGCCTTGAGGGTATTCTTACATGAAAGCCCCAACCAGGGAGGATAGACGGGACGTCAAACTTAGAGTCCTCCACCAGCCAAACTCCGGAAATACGCAACGATGGTTCCCATCGAACCCATTCCGGCTCTCCAGGCGCGCAACGCAGATGCAGCAAACTGATGCATCCCGTACACGATGAACTGGAGGGCCATCAACAACACGACTAGCACCCCAATCACCAAGACACCTATGGGCCATACATCATACGCGACGAGCCCCAGGAAGGCCATGAGGGAGATGGCGGACAACAACATGCAGAAAGTGGGGATGCGCGAGGACAAGGAGAAGAAGACATATGAGTTGTACACGTCACGAGAACGGTACTACGATGAGCAATTAAGTGTCATCAGCGTGCGAGTTGTTAGTAGTATCAGAAGGGTACACACAATGAATGTCTCCAACTCCACCCAACCATAACGCAGCAAGAACCATACGTCACAGGCAATCCCGAGACCACACGCGGTGCTACTGGTAGCAACCGCATTATAAGCATGGGAGTTAATCTTGAAGACAGAGTCCGGGGTAATTGCAAACATCGCTGCGTTCGTCCTAAATGCCATTGTCAACTCACCCCATCTACAAAGATCGGAGAAAAAACGTACCCAGCGAGGGCTACAAGCTATACATTGATTGAAGAATTAGCTGGGAGTCAAAAAAAAAAAACATAATGGTAAATCGACTTACAACCCCTCCGTTGAAAGTCAATTCCTGTTGAAATCTCATGCGCAATGGTGCAAATTCTTCTGGGACACGTGCAGCGGAAAGCTCACGGTACATGGTGAGCAATTCCAAGGCCCTTCTATTCCAGGCACTATCCGAAACAGAACTGATCGGGGAGTCGTTTTCACGGCTGTCCGGTATCTAAACCACAAGTCGATTGTCAATCATCTTTGGATCATCACATCTACAAATATTTTGATCACGTACAACAACATCGAGAATGTTTAGCGCCGGTACATCATGTGATCCTTCGAGACGACTGCCTGTTGCGCTCTCTACGTCGCCTTCTCTGGAAGGAATCGACGCGAGCAACACGCGCAATGAATTTGATTCAGAAGATCTACATCATAGTTATACTTAGTTGAATATTGAATGCCAATAATGTTGAACGAAATACTTGCCCTCCGGACTGATGCGTTGAGTTCAAAATTATATCCGGTGCACAGTGGTTCTCTGACCCGAGCAACCGAGCTTCCAGCAGGGACACTGTGTCTTGCAGCAACTTCGGCCTCTCAGGTCCATCCGCGTACTCGCCTTCGTCATCTTTCAGATGCGTTCCACAAAGTCCGCAAATCGGTTGCTCTCCTTCGTATCTCTTCAAAGCATGTTGAGTTACGGAGAGGACCTGGAAGAAAGAAAATAGGAACGAACTATCTTCAAAGATCTGGCCAACTAATCAAAAAAAAAATCCTGAAAATGAACGCGCGTCAATGCTCACCTGCAGCTCATGCACGCCCTTCCATGTTTAACAGGCATCCAAACTTCGCTTGGGCCGGATTTGGACCCCTTGGGCATGCTGGTTGACATCGTCAAGATGGAGACGGGGAGCAAAGCGAGTGGCGCTGTGGCCTTGAAGAATCAAAAACTGTAGTCCTGAGCATTTTATAGCAACTTGGAGTCGGTAATCAGATAGAGGGATCTCGGATGGTAGGAGGAGTCAAATGACTCTCGCCTATTCTCGTTTCGTGAGCTAACTAGCGCTGATCAGACCATTGACGCCCGGTATGTCTACAATGGCGAACGAGGCTGTGCATTCTTAAACTTCCCCAAGGCATGAGATCCAAGGACAAGAACCGGAAGCAGCCTTTGGATTGTCGAGGCACTTAAATGGCGAACGAGGCTGTGCGTTCTTTTCCATGGCATGAGGTTGATGTGATCCATGGATGACACATGAGTCCGGAGGCATTGGTCCTCAATAACCGCAAGCATCCTTTCGATTGTCGAGACACTACTAGAAATGGCGAACGAGGCTGTGCGTTCTTTTCCATGGCATGAAGTTGATGTGATCCAAGGATGACGCATTAATATTGGCCCGGTGGAGGCCTTCGTCCTCAATAACTGCAAGCATCCTTTCAATTGTCGAGACACTATTAGAAATGGCGAACGAGGCTGTGCGTTCTTCTCCATGGAATGAAGTTAATGTGATCCAATGATACTGAGTGAGAACGTCGTCTGTTTAGATTGAATACGAGCGAACAAATGTCGAAATCGATCGAATTAGGGGCCCCGAATCAGATTTAAATCGTGTGAAATCCGTTGACGTCGGTTTTTGCGACCACAGAAACAACACAGAAATATCTTAACGTATCTAATTCCAGATTTATTACGCATCTGATTGGCATCTGACTTCTCAAGCTCGTGCTCGCCCGCTCTCAGCAAGGCACACATGGACGTATTGTTCACTAATAGCAGGATCACGTGTTCTTTCCAAAGTTCATCTCATCCGCCCATCAAAAAAGCTTCTTTGTCTGCAAAGGTGGCCGTTACGTGTCAAGGTCACTTTACTTTGAGCATGAACACCACCGACATGTGGTATGTACATCCACTTATCCTTCCGCAATCTGAATTTGCCGACACGGTTGTGCCTGGTTTTCGCAAGCGTCGCAGAGTGTAGGAGATGACAGAGGTTCGTCAGGCAGTGCACATGGGATGGATGAAACAGCTTGCGAAAGCACAACCCCAGATGTGTGCTTGATCGTTTGGCCGCATTTTATCTCCCACGAAAATCACTGTAGTTTCCGATAACGGCGCAACGCGGCACTGTAAGTCCCCCTCCAGGAGCTGCGGATTCCCTCCCGCAACCTTTTCCTAATGTCCCTCATCCTCCCAACATTGTGCGAGATGCAGTGCCCTTAAAACCACTTCATGAGTCCCCTCCTGACATCTACCCCAATTTCATCCCTTTTATTGATGACCTCAAAATTTCCCTCGAGTTCCAGCAAGCTCTCCATTGGCCAATGGAGACCTGGATGATGACCAGATAGAACTACTGCGAAATCCTGTCGAACGAATTAGCAAGATTGATGTTGATAGTATACTGTTGTCGCGCAAACTCTTCCTTTCAACTCTGAGTGCTTCAAATCAAGTTTACGAAGGCGTGCGGTCAAACATCATGGAAATTCACCCCGACGATGCTCTCTTATCCTACTAGGCAGTGAAAAAGGCCCTCGCAACCTTAACGGGGGTGATACCGATCGTCCACACTGACTTGTGTCCAAATTCTTGTGTGGCACGTACGGGACCCTTCTCCAATTTCGAGACCTGCCCAATGTGCTCAGAACCACGATATGACCCCATTGTTCTTGCTGCGACCTTTGGAAATTACGGCAAAATTTTTATACCATGCTTTTGGGACCACAGCTGCAGGTGCAGTGGAGGACACTGGAGGGCGCACGAAACATGGGACACCGCAAACGTCGAACAGAAGAAATCTTCCAGGAGCTTGATGAAATGGGTGGATAGATCACAGCTTATGATGTTTACCACGGCCGGGAGTATCTTGAGGCAGTTGCTCGGGGGGGTATTTCAGAAAATGATGTACTACTCATGTTCTCGATGGACGGTGTGCAACTGTATCAAGACAAGGAATCGGATTGCTGGATCTATATTTGGGTCTATTGGGGGGCCTTGCTATAACTGGTCACGTACATCATTGTTATAACCGGAAGCTTCCTTGGGTAGAAATACCTGAGTTACTCATGTAACGTAGCCAGCGAAATTCATTTGGGATTACAAAAATGGCGAACGAGGCTGTGCATTCTTCTCCATGTCATGAAGTTATGTGATCCAAGATGACGCATCGGGGAGGCCTTGCTGCTTATACAATAACCGGAAGCATCCTTTGCATTGTCGAGATACAAAATGGCGAACGAGACTGTGCGTTCTTCTCCATGACATGAAGGTAATATTTGTGATCCAAGATCTTAGATGAAGCATAATAGGGTGGATCATTGTTCATTTAACCAGAACCTTAATGGGTCGACACAACTACAGTATATTGAACTACAGTGCAATACAGGTCGCCTCCGATACCGACGCAACAAAGAATTCACAGCAAACTGACAGCATGGATACAGCATAGAAAAATTAAGAGCAATCAGGACACTACCCCTCCATTCGGTCGACGAAAAACCCAAGTTCTTTCCTTCTTGAAACTCTCCATCCGCACAACCGAAGTGCCCAAAGACCATCCACAAACGTGATGATACCAAGACTGACGACAAGACTACCTCCACTATCAACAACGCATGCTTGTCAACAACACAGTGCAATAGGCAAAAGGATTAGTAGCCGACTCACAAGACCCATTTGTGATACGTCCAAGCCGTATCTGGTGTAATTCCAATTCGAGGAAGCGCGATCGCCCAAGGGAGACAGTAAAATATGTTGGAAACAAGAGACTGGTAGAGATACCTGATATCACGAGACGCGTCATAAATGGTAAGGTAAAATTAGAACGAAAAAAGGACAAACCATCGTGTCTGAGTCGCTAGCAATATAGTCGCCAGCTGTGTCGAAACAGCGTAACAAATATAACACCAATCGATGCTCTTCCACATCATGGCAGTGATAGCTGCTACTTCGTCTGATTCGGAGAGGTATTTCGCGAATGGTCCGGCCCCGCCGAGGGCCAAAGCAATGCACATCGGGCATTCGACTAAGAGAGCAATAAGTACAGATCGGAAGGCAGGAGCCGTAATGACTGGCAGAAAGGTTTGTTAGAATTTCAGTACAGCGGTTAGACTGGATTTAAGAGGGAGGACTAACATCGTATGTCAGCCCATGAAGCTCTAGCATCTGGCGTCTGTTTAGATTGCTGAAAAATGCCCCAACGGTGTCCTACGAATGCATTCGAGGTGGCTTCCAGCGCTTGAACGGGGACCATGATAATACCCCATCGGATCGTGTTAAATACACCCCATGCAGTGGCGTATGTTTGACCCATCGAGACCACACCATGAATTTGCCATAAGCTATTAATGCCCACGTCAGTCCCAACAGAAGTCCAGAGATTATGATATACCCACTAGATCGCATTTCGGATTGAACTCTCGGCGAATGTCCATCTCCCAGGAAGAACAAGAACTTTAAGAGAAGCCAATGAGAACCACCTCAATGGCGTCTGAGTATCTGCACGGGCGGTAGATTTCTTGGCCAGGTATAGAAAGTATACAAGCCCGACTAGAGCTCCTGTGAGACTGCGGGATGAAATGAGTTGTGAGATGGATTATGTGATTACTACTTCGAAAAGAAGAGGGCGTACTCGCAAATAAGCTTAATTGTAGCCTGAGTATGGATAGTCGGATTGAAGCCTTTAACATGTACGGTGGATATTAGCGCAAGTTCTAGGAATATTTGGATCATGGTTTGGACAGAGGACATCAAGAGCGGTACGCTATACAATACTAGTCAGTTATCGCCACACCTATAATCCCGATAACATACTCTGGTTTGTCCAATGCACGCGTTCCAAAGCTAACCGCAGTATTAAGAGTACTCGCAAGTGCGTCGAAGGCCAGAATCCGGAGATACTTTACCGATGTTGCACGTACTTGGCCTGGGACGAAAGCGCCTACGAATCCAGGTGCAGCAAATAGAAAGACAATGGAAAGGAGGAAGCCGAGGCACGATTGGATAGTTATGAGGGTGTATGTCAGTGATAGCCTATGGACAAGCTCCTCAGCTGTGTCTCGAGTCGGGTCACCACGTCCAATGGTAGACCTATGTACTAGTAATAAACATGAATAAAATATTCGACGAAGG
>Ga0307513_10005153_pt1 | contig 17303 bp, 14 predicted proteins | sample 15_EM_MG_FD_202174 | JGI IMG/M metagenome (GOLD analysis project Ga0307513, IMG submission 202174) | Populus trichocarpa ectomycorrhiza microbial communities from riparian zone in the Pacific Northwest, United States - 15_EM | ecosystem: Host-associated > Plants > Roots > Unclassified | place... | reverse complement strand
ATCGGCAACGCCATCGCCCACCGGCTGACCAGTCCCGCGATCGATGCCATTGCCGCCTACGCCGCAAAGGTCGGCGCCCCGTACCGACGCACAAAGGTTCTGAACCTCGTCGAGCGGGTCAAGAACACCAAGGACCCCGAGGCCGCCAGCGCTCTGCTCCGCGAAGAGCGCGCCCTGGTCGCCGAGGAGCTCGCGCTTCTGCAGCAGATCGCGCGCGACCCCGCCGAGCGCGTCCAGTTCGGAGACAAGACCCTCGCCACGGTCACCGACCAAGCCCAACATCACGCCGGCGAGCTGACCCGGCTCGGCGCCGAGCGTGCGCTACAGAGCGGCCTCGCCGAGATCGATCCAGGCAGGGCGTGGGAGGGGACGACCAACCAGGTCGAACACGCGCTCACCGAGGCACACGCAGCTGGCGCCACCATCCGCGAGGAGCCGCTTCCCGACGGCACGCGTCGCCACATCGTGACCGCGGGAGCGCAGAACTTCATTGTCTACGAGCGCGGGTCGCCCGGCGGCAAGGAGACCGGCGGCAAGGAGACCGGCGGCAAGGAGACCGGCGGCAAGGAGACCGGCGGCAAGGAGACCGGCGGCAAGGAGACCGGCGGCAAGGAGATCGGCGGTAAGGAGACCGGCGGCAAGGAGACCGGCGGCAAGGAGACCGGCGGCAAGGAGACCGGCGGCAAGGAGACCGGCGGCCTCAGCGAGGTGCCCGGGGCGGTCCTTGGCGCGGTGAAAGCTCGCGTGCAATCGCGTCAACTCGTCGACATATTTCGGGCTGGTGGAGCCGCCGCTGTGCAGGATGTCTACGCAGCGATCAAACTCGAGACGAGTGGACGCTTGCGCGGCCTAAGTGACTGGATCGCCTTCGCCGATGGCAAGGCGCCCGTGGATCTTCGCCGCACGCTTGGTGAGCTTTCCGAGGCGCAGCGCTTGGCGGCGGCCAACCCCAGATCGGTGATCAACATCGGCGGCGATCGGCGCGCGCCGCGCCGTGTGTCCGATCCGACCGCAGCGATGCCGACCTTCGATATCACCGTCGAGGCAGCGGATGGCAGCATCGGCCGTAGCGTTGAGGTCACCACGATCGACGCCCCTGTTTCGCAGGTCGGCGACGTCACGTCGGGTGTGCGCCATGCCGTCGACAAGGTCGAGGGCCGAGCACGCCCGCCGGATGCGCGCGACGCCCAACCGATTCCCGGCGATCACGACGTGACGATCCGAATGACGCTCGCTGCCGGTGATGCGTCGCTTCGCGGCGGTCGCGTTCGCCGGATCGCACCGGACGGAGAGGTTCGGATCATCGATGCTGACGGCCAGTTCCGCGCACGCCCAGATAACCCGACGAACCTGTATGACGATGTCGCAACGAATCTTGCTGCCATCTCCAACAACGAAAATCTCTCTCGCGTGATCTTGGTCGATCAGTCGAGTCATGCTGTACTTGCCACGTACGAGCGCGTCGGAACGGTATGGACGCGGGTGCCTTAACAATGGACTACGAGAGCTATCAGTTCGATTTCCCCGGACGAGGCTACCGCTTCCACCACGCGGATATCACGCACGCCGCCGAGATAGCGGTGTTGCGCGCCGTCGCCGCTGTCGTCGAACCTGTTGTCGTTGAAGCCATCGACGAGCAGCACGGAACATTTCACCTCGTCAGCCGTGACGAACGTGGCGGAGCGTACGTTCGCGATCCCTCGCACACACGAAGACTGTCCCGGATCGATGAGGTGGGGCTAATCGCGTGGTTCGACGAACTGACTCGGCGCGGGGAACAGCCGCTGCACGAGCTGTCGATCGCGGACGGCTGGTTTGCCATCGATGGGAATGCGGGCGACGTACTTCAGCTGCATTCCGGCCCCAACAAGGCGACCCTCGACATCGTCGAGCGGCATGGCCAACCCGTCGTACGTGGGCCGAGCCCGAGCGTATTGGTCCCACCGCTCGGCATCCGGCTACTCGCGCAGACGAGTTGGCTCGAGATCGGCGTGCATTGGTCGGCGTGGACTGACCCCGACGGCGTGGGCTGCGCCAGGTTTCAGCAACTGCTCAGCGCGCTCGCCATCTCCGGGTGGAAACTCGTCATGCAGCCGAATGCTGAGGATCTCGCATGGCCGCGGCCGAGTACCCGCGCCGCAGTTGAGCACTAATTTAAAAAAGTGGCTGGGTCAGAGTAACTTCGCCAAAAGGAGTGCGTTCAACCATGACCCGCACCGTCTGCTTCGAAGACCGCCAGTTCGTGGTGCGCGACGACCCCGAGGAGGTGATTGCGACTGCGCTCGGTCTGATTGTCAACAACTACGACGCGGCACGAATCTCACGCGACCTGGCGCCCGACGGCGATGGCTTCGCGATCGACACGATCGGCGCGGTGTATCGCGCCGATGCCTCCGACGACCTGTCGCCACCGTGGGACGCCGATCCTGCGCTCGATCCCTCGACCAGCGAGTTGTGGGTTCTGTGCCGCGATCCGGACCGCACGCACCCGGTCCGACGCAGCGTGGTGATCGGAGGCGGCAAGTTGCGCGCGCTGGTCGCTCAGGCACTTGCGCTGCGCGGGCAGTAACGCCGGGCCAAGAAGAGGTGGTTGCGTTCCTTGCGACGCGCCGGCGAAGCCCGGGAGGATGGGCTTGCCGACGACGATTGACGGCTGCCGTCTGCTGGGATACACGCCGTCTACAACCGCGGCCGATGAGCTTCCCAGATATCGAAGCCGCCAACGCCACTCGGCCGATCACTCGAGATGTACAATACGCAGCCGTCATCGGAGAGCGCCACTGGAATCTCGCTCGCGGTACTATTGACACTATCGACGGCAATCTTGTTACCGAACATGGCAGTCTTGTCCGACCGCGTCGAAACCACGACCTCTTGGCCACGGCCGCTCGCAGTATTCCACGAGAACATCGTGAGCTCATCGGGGGGCATGATGCCCTGACCCAACGCGCTACCGACGGTGTGTTGGTTCGTAAAAGACCCAAAACCTTGAAATCGAGTGGCCGCATACCACACCGAGAAGCTATCATCAGTGAAGTAGAGCGTTTGACCATCAGCGGACACGACCGGAGAATGAATATTGGTCATGTCAACTCCGTCGAGGCGTCCAAGTGTTCCAGCGTTGAAGCTGCTCGCTGAATCAGCTCTACTAGCCACGTAAACACCGTGCTGCGCCCCCGTTGTTCTGGAAACAATATATCCTTAGCCCATCAGATGTACTAGATATCTCGTAAGTATCACCAAGCGCATTGATGGACGCGGTGAAGGTTGCGCTTGGACTATCGAACGCTCCCGTCTGCGGCGAACGGCTCGCCGACAGGAGCGTTCTAGCGTTGCCTGTTCCCTCACCCAAGTATCGCGTCACGAATGCAATACTCCCGTCGCGCGAGAGAGCGAAATAGTTCTCATCTAAGGATGAATTGATATTTTCGACGAGCGTCGGCGCCCCGAACGGCTTCGTGGAATCGCAACGCATCTGCGAGACAGGCGCATCAGACGAGCCTGCTGTGGCATCCGTCGCGCTATCGAGCGCGTCGGGCCGAGCTTCGCTCGCATCTGCCCCTACACTGGCATCAGTCTCCGTTTCCAGAGGTACGGGCCTTGGAAAACTGCACGCAGAGATCACGATCAGGCTCAACGGCCGAAGCCAAGCTCGCATTGCGACGCTGAACTTCACGCACCTCGTTGGCGTTTGCAAGGGGAGCATTGCAAAGGAGGCAGAAGTCGGCAGAGTGGATCGTCGGCAGGCCACTTGCCAGGCCGCCGGCGCCATTGGTCAGAAACGGTGCGTTGGCCGCGGCGCCGCCGCCGAGTGTCAGCCCCAACGGGGACGACGAGGACCTGGGATGGTAGGCGCTCGCTGCCCGCGGCCACGACCTGGTTGGTCTAATTAGAACGTGCCGCTGAAGCCGCCGCTGAGCGGGTGCCACGTGGCCACCGACGCGCCGGCGACCTGACCTGGCTCCGCGTCCGTGCCGTAGAAGTACAGCGGCCAGCCTTTATAAACGAACTGCAACTTGCCCTGCCTCGTGAAGCTCGTGAGATCGGCCGCGGTGATCGTGCTCGGCACGACCGGGGTCGTCAGGGCTGCGGGCTTCTCCCACAGTGGCCAAGCGGTGCACGGATCTGCGCACTTGCTCTCCGGTGCGGTCGCGCCGGCGCCGCGCGTGTCCGTATCGTGAGCGTACAGCGTGCGGCCCGCGCCGCTGGTCAGGAAGGGCGCGTTGGCGGCGGTACCGCCCGACGGCGTGATGGTCGCGCTGGCGGCGAAGAACAGGTTGTAGGCGCGGGCGACGAACCAGCGACCGCCAGTGCCCTCGCCTCCGGTGGCGCCCGCGGCGGTGTCGTTGGCGAAGTAGTACAGCGGGCGGCCCTTCCAGGTCGCCTGGAACACGCCGCCGCCCTTGTCGAAGCGGCTGAAGTCGCTGGCGGTCAGGCCCTCGCCGACGGTCGGCGACTGGACGTCGAACGTGGGCCACATCGCGCACGGTGCTGCGCACGCGCTGGCGTTCGCGCCGGCCGTGTCGTTGGCGAAGAAGTAGAGTGACTTGCCATCCTTGTCGACCAGCCGCGCACCGAGAGTGCCTTCGCTGGATAGCTTGACGGTCGGGGCCGCGGCCGGGGCGTCGGGGGTCGCCGGGGCATCCGCGGTGGCATTGCCGTCGTCGCCGCAAGCCGACATGGCGAGGACGAGCGCGAGGCCGAGGACATGACGCTGCTGACTCATATGCATTTTCTAAACTCCTTGTTTACGAACGCTGGCGATCTATCACGATGCGCCCGGAGGGCCACTCCAGGATCTGGCGAATGACATTCGCGAGTGCCAGTCGGCGCGGGCGCACGTCGTGACTAGGTGAGGAGGCTCCGGCGAGGAGGTCGCACACGATCGTTCGTGGATGGCGATCCACCGCGACGTCTTGAATGCCAATCTGGATACATGCGCGAAACACAGCGCTTGGCAGGACCTGTCATTTGCCAGTCATCCCGTGCCAGCGAGTCGCGAGCCGGCTTCGGCGCACGAGGCCGCGCGGTCGGCGTGCGTGAGCGCGCGGTCGGCGTGCGTGAGCGCGCACCACATGCCGAGCTCGAGGCTGCGTGCGATCCAGCCCTGCGCGTTGCGCGCGAGCTCGTCGGACGCTCGAGGGTCACAGCTCGCCGCGACGAGGTCGAGCGCGGCGCCGACCGGATGGCTCGCCAGCGCGCGCAGCAAGCGCGCGTGCAGCGCCACCAGCGGCAACGCCCGGACGCCGCGCGACTTGCCTGCGATCACCCAGGTCCGGCACGACGGATGCGCCCGAGGCAGCACCGCGGCCACCCCCGGATCGGGCACGAGCTGGCGGCGCAGCGCGACCAGCGGCCAGTGCTCGTCGATGATCGCGAGCGCGGGCGACGCCACGAGCTGCGCGTGCGGCAGCCCGACGAGCTCGTCGGCGGAGACGCGCAGCGGCGGCTGCAGCCCGACGCCGAGCACGCGCTGATAGGCGACGTCGACGGCGATCGCCTCGAGCAGCGCGCGCCGCGGCAGCCACGGGCCGCCGTCCGCCAGCGCGACGCCACGCTCGGGCACGGTGGCCTCGACGAAGCGCGCCAGCCCGGTCACCGCGGACGCGAGCCTCGGACCGCGCGGCGGCTCCTGAACAAAGTAGCGGCTCGCCAGGGCGGCGAACGCGGCGGCGCCGAGCAGCGCGGCGACCAGGCGATGCTCGTCGTGCAGCACGCCGACCAGCCGGCTCCAGTACTGGCGATTGTAGACGGCGAGCCGCGGTAGCGATAGTGCGCCGGACGCAGCGCGAGGCCGACGGCGTCGCGGGGGAGCTCGGTGGGGACGGCGCGCTGCATGGGATCTCGTCGGCAGAGCCGGCGTGCCCATCCCTACCATCGCGACGTCGCGCGCTCGGTGCGTTGGTTTTTCGCACCCCGCGCTTCCCGCGTATGCTGACCGTCGCGATGGCCCTGCGCAAAACTACCGCACCCGTGGCGGGAACATTCCCGCGCCGAACCGCACTATCAACAGGCATGGCGGATCTCGAGCCGACCGTGACGCTGCCGTGGCTGGTGCGTCTGCGCTGGCTGTTCCTCGCCGGTCAGCTGATCGTGTTTCCGATCGCACACTGGGGCTTCGCCGTCGGCCTCGAGTGGCGCGCGCTCGGCGTCGCGCTCGGCGTCGCCGCGATCTCCAACCTCGCGATCGTCAGGCTCCACGCCCGCCAGACGTGGCCGAGCGCGCGTCTCATGGGCGGCGTGCTCGTGCTCGACACCGCGCTGCTCACGCTGCTGCTCGCCGCGTCGGGCGGATCGATGAACCCGTTCACGGTGTTCTACCTGGTCTACGTCACGCTGTCGGCGGTCGTGCTCAGCGCGCGCTGGACGATCTCGATCGGCGTGCTCTCGCTGGTCGGCTTCGGCCTGCTGTTCGTGGTCTCGCACGCCAGCGACATGCACATCCACGGCGGCACGGCCAGCTTCAGCCTGCACCTGCAGAGCATGTGGGCGGCCTACGCGCTCGCCGCCGCGCTGGTCACGTTCTTCATCGGCAAGATCACGCGCGCGATCGCCGTGCAGCGCGATCAGATCGCGGCCCTGCGCGAGGCCAACGCGCGCAACGCGCGGCTGGCGGGGCTGACCACGCTCGCGGCCGGCGCGGCGCACGAGCTCGGCAGCCCGCTCTCGACGATCGAGGTCGCGGCGCACGAGGCCGCGCTGCGCGCCGGTCAGCTCGCCGGCGCCGGCGCGATCGCGAACGACCTCGCGCTGATCCTGCTCGAGGTCGATCGCTGCCAGAGCATCCTGCACCAGATGGCGGCGCGGGCGGCGCAGCCCGACGACGTCGAGCCGCGCACGGTCGCGCAGCTCGCGACCCAGGTCTGGGCCCTGCTCGGCCTCGAGCGCACGCGCCGGGTCGACCTCCAGGCCACCGACGATCGCGCGTGCTTCGAGCTGCCCGCCGAGCAGATGGCGCAGTCGATCGCCGCGCTGATCAAGAACGCGCTCGAGGCCAGCGCGCCCACGACCCAGGTCGCCGTCACGATGACCCACCAGCAGCGCGACGTGGAGGTCACGATCGAGGATCGCGGCGCCGGCATCCCGGCCGAGGTCCTCGCGCGGATCGGCGAGCCGTTCTTCACGACCAAGCAGCCCGGCCACGGCATGGGCCTCGGCGTGTTCCTCGCGCGCGCGTTCGTCGAGAGCCGGGGCGGCGCGCTCGTCATCGAGTCCAGCCCCGGCGCCGGCACGCGCGCGCGGGTCCGGCTGCCGGCCGAGCCCGCGGCATGACCGCGCTGACCATGCTCCTGGTGGACGACGACGAGCGCCTGCGCGAGCGGCTCGGCCAGGCGTTCGCCGAGCGCGGCCTGAACGTCCTGCTCGCCGACAGCCACGCCGCGGCGATCGCGCTGGCCCGCGCGCACGCGATCGATCGCGCCGTCGTCGATCTCCGGATGCCCGGGCCGCACGGCCTGACCGTCGTCCAGGATCTCGTCGGCCTCCACCCCGAGATCGAGATCGTCGTGCTGACCGGCTACGGCAGCATCGCCACGGCGGTCGAGGCGATGCGGCACGGCGCGCGCGACTACCTGACCAAGCCCGCCAACGCCGATCGCATCCTCGCCGCGTTCGACACCGAGCCGGAGCCCACCCAGGAGCTCGAGCTCAACATCCCCAGCCTCGCCAAGCTCGAGCGCGAGCACATCGAGCGCGTGCTGCGCGAGTGCAACGGCAACGTCTCGCGCGCCGCACGCGCGCTCGGCGTCCACCGCCGCACGCTGCAGTACAAGCTCGCCAAGTTCCCGGTCAGCCGCTGAGGATCGCGAGGATCGGGATCGCCCAGAGCAGGCCGACGACGATCGAGACCACGCCGGTGACCAGCGCCAGCGCGCGGCGCGTGCGATCGCGGCGCGCCACGGCGTGGAGCGAGAGGCCGGCGAGGCCAGACGCGATCGCCATGCCGGCGACCGAGCCGACGCCGAACAGCGTGATGTAGGCGATGCGCTGGCCGGTGCTCGGCAGCTCGGCGAACACCAGCGCGGTCAGCGCGCCGCTGCCGGCGAGGCCGTGGACCAGGCCGACGAGCAGCGGCCGCCAGGCGACGGTGCGCCGCGCGGCGTGGAGGTGCGCGGTGGCCTGGGAGTGGATGTGCGCGAACGGTCCATGCCAGTGCGGCACGACCGGCTTGAACGTGAACGTCGCCGGTGGCCGGCGCGCCGCGCGCACGACCGCGCGAACGCCAAGCCCGACGAGCATCACCGAGACGCCGCCCTCGAAGGCCGCGGCGATCCGGATCGGGAGCTGCGCGCCGACGGCCATCAAGACCACGCCGACGAGGACCAATGACAGGGTATGGCCGAGGCCCCACAACGCGCCGAGCAGCGCGCCGCGCCGTCCGTCGGGCGCGTCGGTGACCAGCGTCGAGACCGCGGTCAGGTGATCGGGCTCGAACGCGTGCCGAAGGCCGACCAGCAAGCCGAGCAGGATGCTGGTGATCGACACGGCCACGACCCGGCACGCTAGCCGCGCGCGCCGTCGGGGTCAATCCGAAGCGGACAGCCGCTACTGAACGATGATCGTGCCGGTGAAGCTGTGCGGCGTGCAGTGGAACGTGTAGGTCCCCGCCGTCGCGAACTTCAAGCACTTCGTGCCGCCGAGCGGGACGCTGAGGCCGGTGGTGCTCGACGCCACGTCGTGGGTCGCGCCCAGCGTGAACTTGACGACGCCGTTGGCGGCGATTGTGGTCGACGCCGGGCTGTAGGTCATCCCCGCGTTGGCAATGACGGGCGCCGACGCGGCGGTCGAGCAATCGACCTCCATGGCGACGCCATCGCCGGTGTCATCGCCGTCGTCACCGCTGTCGTCGGAGCTGCAGGCGCCGAAGGAAAGGAGCGCGGTACAAGAGAGGATCAGGCTGAGCTTGCTCATCGCCGTAGCCTACGCACAAACTCGCGATCTGGATCGTGAACGGGTGCTGATTTATCGGGTCCACGTGCGAGCGTGATGACCCAGCGTCATGTGTCCCGCAGACGCACTGTCCTCAGCGATGTCTGTGCGCGATGCGTGCACCACCGGCGCGGAAGCCACCGCTGAAGCGGCCGACGACCACGCGGCCCGGGCCGTGGAACCGGTACGGATGCGCGTGCACGAACACCGCGCGCGGATAGAACGGATCGTACCACCAGTACGGGCCGTAGCCCGCCCACAGCGGCCAGCCGGCGACGTACGCGACGTTGGTCTCCGGCTCGCGATCGACGCGATCGAACGACGTGCGCGACGCCACGGTGCGCGCTGGTGTCGTGACCTGCCACAGCAGCTCGAAGCGCGGCAGCTTGCGCTCGCTGGACATCGTGTCGGGTAACGGAAAGTAGAAGTCGAGCACGCGGCGCTCGTGACGCGCGATCGTCACATCGGGCAGCGTGCCGACGTCCGCGTTCACATACATCGCGCGGCTCTGGCCTTCGCCGTCGATCGAGACCAGCTGCTTCGTCGTGTCGAAAGTCCACGGTGTGTCATCGCCGTCGTTGGTGATGGTCGCGGACGTGCAGCGCGGGCACCGCGGCGGAGTCGCGGCCCAGCTCGGTCACGCCGTACGACACGACCTCGATCGCGCCCTGCGGCTGCTCTTGCGGGATCTCGGTGCGCGCCGCGGGCAAGCCAGCCGCGGTGACGTTGGCGGTGTCGGGTTGGTAGACATAGTCGGCTGTTCCTGCACAACCGATCATGCCTGCGATCGCGACAAGGCCACTGAAGGAAGCCTTTGTAGACATCGCAATTCTCCTTGTTTGTCGTCGAGATTCGGCGGCCGCGGTCGGGGCCCGGCGCTCACCTGAGAACAGAGCATCACGCGTGCCACACGATGTCAGATGACCACGTGAAACACGGATCGCAATCAGGCCAACCGGCCGGCGAAGAGCTCGCAGGGCCGTGCGTGACGGCTCACCCCGGTCAGCGCTCGGCGTCGAACGCGGCGATCAGCTCGTCGGCCGCCGCGGTCGACGTGAGCGCGCCGGCCTGGACCGCGGCCTCGAGGCGCGGCAACGCGGCGACCACCGCGGCGTGGCGGCGAAACCGGGTCTCCAGGCGCTCGCGGATCAGCGACCACATCCAGGTGCGCTGCTGCTCGGCGCGCCGCACGGCCAGCGCGCCGGAGGCCGCGAGCGTGGCGTGGTGCTCGGTGATGACGGCCCACAGCTCGTCGAGGCCGGCGCCGGTCTGGCCGGAGATCGCGAGGGCGCGGGTCTGCCAGTCGGGGTGGCGGCGCGGCAGGTAGCGCAGCGCGCTGCGCAGATCGGCGAGCGCGAGCTTGGCGCGCGTCGCGCCGTCGCCGTCGGCCTTGTTGACGGCGAGCGCGTCGGCGAGCTCGAACACGCCCTTCTTGATGCCCTGGAGCTCGTCGCCCGCGCCGGGCAGCACCAGCACGAGGAAGAAATCGACCATGTCGGCGACCGCGGTCTCGCCCTGACCGACGCCCACCGTCTCGACCAGCACGACGTCGAACCCGGCCGCCTCGCACAGCAGCATGGTCTCGCGGGTCCGGCGCGCGACGCCGCCGGGCGACAGGCTGCTCGGCGAGGGCCGGATGAACGCCGCGGGCTCGAGCGACAGCCGCGCCATCCGCGTCTTGTCGCCGAGGATCGAGCCGCCCGAGACCTGGCTCGACGGATCGATCGCGAGCACGGCGACGCGCTTGCCCTGGGCGAGCAGCCGCATGCCGAGCTCGTCGATGAACGTGCTCTTGCCGACGCCCGGCACGCCGGTGATGCCGACGCGGTGCGCGGCGCCGGTCGCCGGCAGCAGGCGGTTGAGCAGCGCCTGCGCGAGCGCGCCGTCGTCGGCGTCGCGGCTCTCGATCAGCGTCACCGCCTGCGCGAGCACGCCGCGATCGCATGCCCGCACGCCGCGCTCGTAATCGTCGAGCGCGAGGCGGCGCCGGCGCGCGGTCATGGCGCCGTGGCGGCCACGCCCGCAGCGGCCACGTCGGGCGCATCGCTCGCTTCAGGCGCCTCGGGCGCCTCGAGCCGATCGATCAGCGCGACCGCGGCGTCGGCGATCACCGTGCCGGGACCGAAGATGTCGGCGGCGCCCGCCGCGCGCAGCGCCGCGTAGTCGTCGGGCGGGATCACGCCGCCGACGACCACCAGGATGTCGGGCCGGCCGAGCGCGGCGAGCGCGGCGCGCAGCGCGGGCACCAGCGTCAGGTGGCCCGCCGCGAGCGAGCTCGCGCCGATCACGTGGACGTCGTTCTCGACCGCGGCGCGCGCCGTCTCGTCGGGCGTCTGGAACAGCGGGCCGATGTCGACGTCGAACCCGAGATCGGCGAACGCCGACGCGATGACTTTTTGCCCGCGATCGTGGCCGTCCTGGCCCATCTTCGCGATCAGGATGCGCGGCCGGCGCCCCTCGCGCTCGAGGAACGCCTGGGTGCGACCGCGCACGCGCGTCACCTGGTCGGACGTCTCGCCCACCTCGCCACTGTACACGCCCGAGATGGCGTGGATCTCGGCGCGATGCCGGCCCCAGACCTGCTCGAGCGCCCACGAGATCTCGCCGACCGACGCGCGCGCCCGCGCCGCGTCGATCGCCGCGGCGAGCACGTTGCCCTCGCCGCGCTCGGCACACTGGGTCAGCGCCTCCAGCGCCCGCGTGCACGCGGCCTGATCGCGCTCGGCGCGCAGCCGTCCGAGCCGCTCGATCTGCGTCTTGCGCACGGCGGCGTTGTCGACCTTGAGCACCGGCACGGTCTCGGGCGCCGTCGGCCGCCAGCAGTTGACGCCGACGATGCGCTGCCGCCCTGAATCGATCCGCGCCTGGGTGCGCGCCGCGGCCTCCTCGATCCGCAGCTTGGGCACGCCGGCCTCGATCGCCTTGACCATGCCGCCCAGCGCCTCGACCTCGGTGATGTGCGCGCGCGCGCGCGCCGCGAGCTGATCGGTCAGCCACTCGACGTAGTAGCTGCCGCCCCACGGGTCGACCGGCCGGCTGGTCCCCGACTCGAGCTGGAGCTGGAGCTGCGTGTTGCGCGCGATCCGCGCCGAGAAGTCGGTCGGCAGCGCGAGCGCCTCGTCGAGCGAGTTGGTGTGCAGGCTCTGCGTGTGGCCCTGCGTCGCGGCCATCGCCTCGATGCCGGTGCGGATGACGTTGTTGTAGACGTCCTGCGCGGTGAGCGACCAACCGCTGGTCTGGCAGTGCGTGCGCAGCGCCAGGCTCTTCGCCGACTTCGGCGAGAACTTCGCCACCAGCTCGGCCCACAGCAGGCGCGCCGCGCGCAGCTTGGCGACCTCCATGAAGAAGTTCATGCCGATCGCGAAGAAGAACGACAGCCGCGGCGCGAACGCGTCGACCGACATGCCGGACGCCACGCCGGTGCGGATGTACTCGAGGCCATCGGCCAGCGTGTAGCCGAGCTCGAGGTCGGCGGTCGCGCCGGCCTCCTGCATGTGATAGCCGGAGATCGAGATCGAGTTGAACTTCGGCATCCGCTGCGCGGTGAACGCGAAGATGTCGGCGATGATCTTCATCGACGGCGCGGGCGGATAGATATAGGTGTTCCGCACCATGTACTCTTTGAGGATGTCGTTCTGGATCGTGCCGGTGAGCTTGTCGGGCGTGACGCCCTGCTCCTCGGCGGCGACGACGTAGAGCGCGAGGATCGGCAAGACCGCGCCGTTCATCGTCATCGAGACCGACATCTTGTCGAGCGGGATGCGATCGAACAGCACGCGCATGTCGAGGATCGAGTCGATCGCCACGCCGGCCATGCCGACGTCACCGATCACGCGCGGGTGATCGCTGTCGTAGCCGCGGTGGGTCGCGAGGTCGAACGCGATCGACAGCCCCATCTGGCCGGCCGCGAGGTTGCGGCGGTAGAACGCGTTGGAGTCCTCGGCGGTCGAGAACCCGGCGTACTGCCGCACCGTCCACGGCTTCTGGACGTACATCGTCGGGTACGGCCCGCGCACGAACGGCGCGAAGCCGGGCAGCGAGCCGAGGTGCGCGACGCCGTCGAGGTCGGCCGCGGTGTACAGCGCGCGATGCGGGATGCCCTCGGGCGTGTCCCAGGTCGGCCCCGGCGGCGCCTCGGAGCTGGCGGCCCGCGGCGCGCCGACGTCGTCGAAGCCGAGCGATCCGAAGTCAGGCAAGCTCATCGCGTCAGCTCCGTCAGCGTCGCGAGCACGTCGCAGCCGACATAGATGAAGGCATCGACGCCGGCCTTGCGCAGCTCGGCCTCGAGCGCGCCGGGCCGGCCGGCCAGCACGATCTTGCGCGCCCCCGCGGCGCGCAGCTCGTTGGCGTGCGCGACGGCCTCGGTCGCGTAGCGCTCGTCGCTGCCGCACAGGCACGCGATGTCCGGCACGCTGCCGGCGGCGAGGTCATGCGCGCGCAGCCCGACGGTCGCGAACAGCGCCGTCGCGAAGCCGACCCGCGCGCGATGCTCCGCCGGTGGGCCGATCGCGACGATCGCGACCTCGCGCGACGCCGATCCGCGCAGCGCCTCGAAGCCCTCGGCGTCGCGATGCGGGACGAGGGCCGGCGCAGGCGGCGGCGCGGCCGCAGCCGCGGGAGGCTCGGCCGGCAGCTGCTCGTCGAGGTTCGCGAACTCCGAGACGCCGAGCACCGGCTCCTTGCGCTTGGCGATCGCCGCCGCGCGCGCCGCCCAGCTCCTGGCCAGCCGCTCGCGCAACCCACCGCTGACGATCAGCTTGGCGATGCCACCGTCGCGCTCGATCTGCGTGAACCGCGCCCACGCCTCGCGCGCGAGCGCATCGGTGCGCGCCTCGATGTAGTACGAGCCGCCCGCCGCGTCGATCACGCGGCCGAGGTGGCTCTCCTCGCGCAGCACCAGCGCGGTGTTGCGCGCGACGCGCAGGCCGTGCGCCGAGGCCGGCCCCAGCGCCTCGTCGAACGCGCTCGGCGTCACCAGCTGCGCGCCGCCGAGCGCCGCGGCGAACACCTCGGTCGTCACGCGCAGCATGTTGACCCACGGATCGCGCTGGCTCTGCGTGCGCGACGACGCCACGGCGTGCAGCGCGGTCAGCGCGGTGTCGCGCGCGCCGGCCGCCGCGAACAGCTTGTGCCAGCACACCCGCAGCGCGCGCAGCTTGCACAGCTCGCCGAACGTGTCGCGCCCGACCGAGATCTGCGCCCACATCGACGCGCTCGCTGCGTCGATCGCGACGCCGTGGTCGACCAGCGCCCGCAGGTACGCCGCGGCGCTCGCGAGCATCAGCGCCAGCTCGTCGGCCGCGTCCGCGCCGGCGTCGTGAAACGGCAGCCCCGACACGCGGATCATCCGCGTCGCCGGATCATCCGGCGCGTCCTGCACCACGGCCGCGAGCGAGCCCAGCATCGCGTCGTCGACGAACGGCGCCGGGCGGCGACCACGCAGCACATCGCCGATGAAGTCGAAGCCGATCCACATCGGCGGCTCCTCGTCCGCGTCCGAGGCCTCGCCGTCGCTCGCGCCGTCCTCCGAACCGCGGATCGCTCGATCGCCGCTGCCGGCCACGTCGCCCACGCCATCGATCGGCAGGTCGCCCACGACGTGCACGCCGCGCGCACGCGCGACCGCCACCGCCGCCTGGTCGTCGAGCTCGATCCACACGGCATCCGCGCCACCGTCGAGCTGCTCGACGATGTTGCCCGCGTTGGCGCGCATGCAGATCTGGAACGGCCGCGCCTCGGCCGAGCCGCCGCGCGTGAACGGCGCCGCGCCGGGCAGCCCCGGATCGACGCGCGCCTCGGTGTACAGCGGCAGGATCGCGAAGCCCTCCGGCGTCGCGGTCACCAGCTTGTCGAACGCCGCGCCCGCCAGCTCCTTGTCGACCTGCGCGCGCCAGTCCTCGATCGTCGGCATCGTCGGCACCGCCATCGCTACATGTTCCGGCGGTACTGACCGCCGACCGCGTACAGCGCGCGCGACAGCTGGCCGAGCGTGCACACCTTGCAAGCCTCCATCAGCGCCTCGAACACGTTGCCGCCCTCGAGCGCCGCCCGCTTGACCCCGTCGAGCGCGACCGGCCCGGTCGCCGCGTTGCGCGCCTCGATCGCATAGCGCTTCTCCTCGGCGGTCGCGCGGATCACCTCGGGCGGCTCCACCGTGGGGCTGCCCTTGGGATCGAGGAACGTGTTGACGCCGATCAGCGGCAGCGAGCCGTCGTGCTTCATCGTCTCGTAGTACAGCGACTCCTCCTGGATCTTCGAGCGCTGGTACATCCGCTCCATCGCGCCGAGCACGCCGCCGCGCTCCGAGATCGAGCGGAACTCGGTCAGCACCGCCTGCTCGACCAGGTCGGTCAGCTGCTCGATGATGAACGAGCCCTGGTTGGGGTTCTCGTTCTTGCTGAGCCCGAACTCCTTGTTGATCACCAGCTGGATCGCCAGCGCGCGCCGCACGCTGTCCTCGGTCGGCGTCGTGATCGCCTCGTCGTACGCGTTGGTGTGCAGCGAGTTGCAGTTGTCGTTGAGCGCGAGCAGCGCCTGCAGCGTCGTCCGGATATCGTTGAACGCGATCTCCTGCGCGTGCAGCGATCGGCCCGACGTCTGGATATGATACTTCAGCTTCTGCGAGCGGTCGTTGCCGCCGTACTTGTCGCGCATCGCCTTGGCCCAGATCCGGCGCGCGACGCGGCCGAGCACCGCGTACTCCGGGTCCATGCCGTTCGAGAAGAAGAACGACAGGTTCGGCGCGAAGTCGTCGATGTGCATCCCGCGCGACAGGTAGTACTCGACGAACGTGAAGCCATTGGCGAGCGTGAACGCGAGCTGCGAGATCGGATTCGCGCCGGCCTCGGCGATGTGATAGCCGCTGATCGACACCGAGTAGAAATTACGGACCTTCTTGGCGATGAAGTACTGCTGGATGTCGCCCATCAGGCGCAGCGCGAACTCGGTCGAGAAGATGCACGTGTTCTGCGCCTGATCCTCCTTGAGGATGTCGGCCTGCACCGTGCCGCGGACCTGCGCCAGCGTCGCCGCGCGGATCTTCTCGTAGATCTCGCGCGGCAGGACCTCGTCGCCCGACACGCCGAGCAGCATCAGGCCCAGGCCGTCGTTGCCCTCGGGGATCGCGCCCTGGTAGCGCGGCCGCGGCACGCCGCGCTGGGCGTACAGCGCGTCGATCTTCGCGTCGACCTCCGCCACGCTGCCTTGCTGGCGGATGTGCTTCTCGCACTGCTGATCGACCGCCGCGTTCAGGAAGAACCCGAGCAGCATCGGCGCCGGGCCGTTGATCGTCATCGAGACCGACGTGCTCGGATCGGCGAGGTCGAAGCCGGAGTACAGCTTCTTGGCGTCGTCGACGCTGGCGATCGAGACGCCCGAGTTGCCGACCTTGCCGTAGATGTCCGGCCGGGCGTCGGGGTCCTCGCCGTACAGCGTCACCGAGTCGAACGCGGTCGACAGCCGCTTGGCCGGCAGGCCGCGCGACACGTAGTGAAAGCGCTTGTTGGTGCGCTCCGGGCCGCCCTCGCCGGCGAACATCCGCGCCGGATCCTCGCCCTCGCGCTTGAGCGGAAACACGCCGGCGGTGAACGGGAACTGGCCGGGCGGCGCCTCGCGGAGCAGCCAGGTCAACAGATCGCCCCAGTCCTCGTAGCGCGGCAGCGTGACCTTGGGGATCCGCAGGTGCGACAGCGACTCGCTCGTCAGATCGAGCTCGATGACCTTGTCGCGGACCTGGAACTGGTACTTCGCCGCGGCGTAGCGCTTCTTCATCGCCGGCCAGTCGGCGAGCAGCTTGCGGCACTCGGGATCGAGCCGGCTCTCGAGGTCGTGGTACAGCGCGACCAGCTCGGCGAGGTACGCCGGCTCGCCCTCGACGGTCTGGGTGACCTGGACGACGTCGTCGGCGCTGCGCGGCTCGACGATCTCGAGGCGGCGCTTGCCGACGTTGGCGCGCAGCGCCTCGATCGTGCCGTGCAGCTGGTACATGCGCCGTGCCAGCGCGGCCTGCGCCCGCACGAAGCCGTCGTTGGCGTCGCAGGTCTCGGCGATCTCGGCGAGGTAGCGCGTGCGCTCGGGCGGGATGATCCACTTCTTCTCGCTCATCCCCGCCGTCAGCTCGAACGTCGAGTGCAGCGGCGCCCCGGTGCGCGCGACGATCAGATCCATCAGCGCGCGGTACAGCGTGTTGGTCCCCGGATCGTTGAACTGCGCCGCCATCGTGCCGTAGACCGGCAACTCCTCGTCGGCCCGGGCGAACGCGTTGTGGTTGCGCTTGTACTGCTTGCGGACGTCGCGCAGGGCGTCGAGCGAGCCGCGCTTGTCGAACTTGTTGATCGCGATCGCGTCGGCGAAGTCGAGCATGTCGATCTTCTCGA